>OQVN01000059.1_pt1 | contig 41155 bp, 64 predicted proteins | sample 1691621 | NCBI WGS metagenome assembly OQVN01 (sample SAMN03418278, study PRJEB22391) | human gut metagenome | biome: human-gut; feature: organic feature; material: feces | host: Homo sapiens | place: Tanzania | collected 2013-01 | reverse complement strand
AATGTTGAAACTGATACAAAGTCTACATTAGAAACAACACAGTAGGAAAAAGAAAAACAAACGAAGCCCGAAGACAAAGATAAAAAGCCAGAAACAATTCAAATAGAAAATTTTCAAGACGATATCGATAACGATACAGCTGAAATTATTGAAATTGAACAAGATACTCTTGAAGCAATAGATAATGATTTCTATACATACGATGATTTATATCCTGAAATAATATGTGGTGACGATAGTTATTATACAAATCCAAATTATAGTTTAGCCCCTAATAAAGATGCTGTAGAGCGTGATTTTATATCTTAGACATTCTTTTATCAAAACTCTAGATATAACAGGGAAGGTAAAGAATACGGTCCTGTTAGAATAACTGTACGCGGAAAAGATGTGTCTTTCAAATATCCTATATAGGAAGGATATAAGTTAGCTCAAAAATTAACACAAAAAGGATGGTTTGAATCTACATAGAAATTTTATATAGTTCACGGAAACGATGAAAAATATCAATTTAAACCTCAAACCTATTCTATATCATTAGTTATTTATGATCATAATGAAAAGAAAACATATATTGCAAGTATGCGTACTCCTGCAGTATATTCATATGTAGATAAACGTGGTGTAGAATTGGAACACAATGGTGAAAAAGAATTGTTTGATAAACTTTCTAAAATAGGTGTTGATTAGGATAAATATGAAGAAAAACTCAATGAAATAATAATAAGTAGATATAAAGAAAGATTTACTAAAGACGAATTATCTAATTATAGTGATTCTGAAATAAAAACAAAAGCATATGGATGGTATTAGGGTCTAGATATTTCTGAGAAACGTAGAATTCAAAACGATGCTAGAAAGTATGCATCAAATGGTAAATCTATGCCGCTGTCTGCAGAAGAAATAACTAAAAATATTGAGGAGCTTAAAAAACGTAGATTAGAAATAATAGAAGCATACTGTGATAAAGTTGACGGTAAATATAAAATCCCAGGTGAAATTAAAGAAACGGTTACACCAAATAATCCTAGAATAAGTAACGGTTCTATAAATACATATGAAAAAGACAAATAGGGTATGCCTGTATTTAAACCACTTACAGGTGACGATAGAGGATTTGGTATATTAAATACAACCGATGAAATTGAAGAACAGCTTAAAAATGGTGATATATAGTTTGGGTTCGGAAAAGGAATGTTCGGAGAACCTGCATATGGAATAACATCATTCGATGGAAGCAAACAATTTATTGGAAAAGGTTTTGCTGGAAAAATATATCTTATATATAAAACCAACAACGGACAAGAAATTCCATTAATGCTTAGAGAGCAGAAGTTCAATAGACGTACTGTAAATGGTAAAAATGTACCTATAAATCGTAATGATATTACATTAGCTATAGATCCAAAAACTGGAGAAGTAAACGGAAAACCTACAGTAGCTGAAGTATTGTTTTACATGCTTACGAATAAATTGAATGAAAAGTATTATCCTAACAATAATGCTTCTGACGAAATAAGAAAAGCTTTTATTGACTTCTTTATTCACAATGGCGAAAAAACAACTTCTACTACTAAAAATACATCAAGAGCTTTAAATAGATTTAAATATTATGCCGATAAACAGTTATCGTGGGATTTGAATGAAAATACAAATCAATACGAATTAACTATAGTCCTTCCAGATGAAAATGGTAATAGAGTACAACGCCATTTTTCTGCTAATACTTTATTTGCTGGTACAGAATAGAGTAATAATCTAATAAAGGATATTATATATCATATATCTAAAAACATACATTGGAATACTGATATAGATGCAATGTCCTCTAAAATTGATCGCAATATAACGAAACAATTAGGTCAATATTTTGAGGATACTGGCAATGATAAATTCTCGTTCTTAAACTTAGATGAACTTTCATTTAATAAAGAAGATTTGTTTACTGAAGTAGACGGAAAATTGATTCCTAAAGACATATCTGTATTGGCATGGATGTTAAAGACAGGAAGATTAATGTCAGATGTAGCTCCTCAAGTATTTAAAGATCCTTTTATATATGCTACTGGAGTATCACAACAATCTCCTGCAAGACGAGCAACTGATTCATTAAAAACAACGCCTGTTTCTAAAACAAGTGGTGTAATAGAACAGAAAAAAATAGACAAGCAGAAGAAAGAGAAGTTTGATAAATTCAACAAAGAAAAGATAGATAGACTAAGTAAGAAATTTAGAAAACTTGCACCTAGTTTTTAGGTATTGCTATCTGATTCTATAGACCAAGCCAACAAAACATTAGAATTAGCTAATACTAATAATATAGCTCAACAACACGGAGGGTTGTCTGACAGAATTATGTTGGATTATAAACCGAACACTGGAGCAAATATTAAAAAGGAAATAGAAGACAAAGTAAGAGAATTTGCAAAAAATACAAATTATGATATAAAAGATATTGATATGCAGTCTCTTGATCAGTTTAGCGATAATCAATTACGTATAAATTTGGTAAAAACACATATTCCATATGTATGGTTATATAAAGACGGTCATGTCAGAGTATCTTTAAATACAATTACCAACATATAGTCTACAATATAGACTGCTCGTAATAAAAAAGTAAATAATGCAAATGCAGTAACCGGTGTATTCTCAGAAGAAGGTGGCGGTACATTGAATGTTAGAAAAGCAAGAGCATTCCTTAATGAAGTGTTAGGTTTATCAGAAGATAAAGTTTTTATTACAAATGGTATTATAGCATCATTTGATAATCGCGAAGCATATGGATGTGTTACAGCAAGTTCTGACGCAATTGCTGAAGCTATAATAGGTTTATCTACTTAGGCCGGATCTGGCGTAGAATATCACGAAGCTTGGCACTATGTTAACTTATTGTTACATAATGATATTACTCGTAATTTGATATATAGAGAATATGTTAAATTACATAAAGGTTCTGAAAAACTTACATTTAGACAAATTGAGGAATTATTAGCAGACGAATTTAAAAATTACGTATAGTTACAAAGAGGTACTGGACTTAAAGCTGTAATAAAACGCGCGTTTAATAGAATATATGATTTTGTCACGTTTAATTATAGAAATAGAAGACTAATAAACTCTGTATTTAAAAATATAAACAACGGAGGTTATAAAGGAAATAGAATAGATCCTAAATCTATGGAAGAATTCAAACGTGCATACGGCGGAATAGTGGAACAGTCTAAGTATCAAATACCTGGTGTAAACCAAAAGTCGATAGATTCTTTACAATACGTAGATACATATCATAAATTTTATCAAGTGTGCGAATCTTTGGCAAATAAAATGCTTGACTATTACGCTATTACACGTCCAGAGGACATGAAAAGATTAAGTGGATCTAAATTCCAATAGTTTATAGAAGAGCTTAAAGCAAATGCCGATGAAACCACACAAGGTGTAATTGAAGATATAGATAACAATAAAGATGCATTTTTTAATATAGTTAAATAGACTTTTAAACAGTATGGTATTGATGCAAAGATAAAGAAATTGAAACAATTAAAAGAAGATTTAACTGAAGATGAAGAAAGCGCTTTAAAAGAAGATGAAAAAGCCAGAGAGTCAGATACAGGTGATAGAGCTGACAATACATGGGATGTATTCCAATTTGAGGTGTCTAAAAAAGACAATGTTGCGAATAGAGCTAAGTTGTTCTTAACTCATTTACCAAAAGCAAGACTCGAAGTAAGTGATGAAGATAGTTCTGAAAAAAATGTTGTATATGAGACTGATGATTTATTAAATACGCCGTTATACATGCCGTTTGGTGAAGTTTGGACTAAAATACTTAAAGACCTATGGGACGTTGAAAGTTATTCTGAAAAAGATAAGGATGGTAATTATTTACCTTCATCGTTACGAGGAAAAGTTGAAAATAGAGCCAAGAATGAAGCTTTTTATAGAATACTCAACGATAAATTATCAGAACTGGATGGTGATGTTGATCTTGAAATAGACCCTGATATTGAGATGTAGAATTAGATATATTCTACTATAAAAAGTCAACAGGCATAGATGGCGCAAATTTGGTTGGAAGATCCTAAAGCTAAATTTGTAACAAGTAGTCAAATGTATGAAGATCTTCAAGGTGATCTTGGTGATGAATACAAATCACAAGATTCTAATAATGAAGATATAGATGATGTAGATAGAGCATTTAATATAATCAACGATAATGCATTGAGAGCCAGAAGAAGTTTACCTAGAGAATGGTCTAATGCTGTTATGTTGTCAGGATTAATAAACAATAATAATGGTTCTACAGTAATAAATAAAAAGTTTGTTGAACATGTTTCAAACTCTTATTAGAAACTTTTAGATATAGTTACAGAAAGTACAAAAAGACGTGTAAATCACAATTATCCAACAACTCCTGAAGCTTATGCTGAGGCTAATGAAACTTTAATAAATGGATTAAATAGTTTATTAAATTATTTATGTATACCATCTGACGAAAGTGTTATCGAAAATCTTATTGCAAAATATGTAGAAAACGGTAAAGTTGGAAATGATGTTTTAGTATTTAAAGCTTTGCAAAATATAATTAAGAATACTAAAGATAAAGGTGGATTAGCTATAATAGTTAAAACACTTAAAGATAGTATAAATAAACCAAACTTAATTGTAGGAAAAGGTAAAGTAAAAGATATATCTAAGATATATATGGGTACAAAAGAGGACAGTTTTATATGTGAATTGGCTGATTCTTATAACTCTGTGCATCCGTCTTCTTCTGATTTTAGTGTCAAAGGACCTGACGGATCAATGCATTATCCTATAAGTCAAAATAATCATATGTCTGATGAAATAAGACGACTCAATACTGATAAACAACACGTTTTAAGTATGATGAGAAGTCCTTTTGCAAAACATTCTATTTTATTGTAGACAGCTTTGGATATAGATCCGAATGCAGGATCTTAGCAGCAGTTTAGATTAAATGCATTTATAGGTATGAAGGATACTAGAAATCAAAAAGGTTAGGATTATTTTGGTATAACAAACCTTGAGGATTATTTAGCTAAAATGACAATGACATTCAATGACATGTTAACGTTACCTACAATGGCAGATAAAAAAACATGGTATGCAATACAATAGAAATTAATATCACTTCCGAAAGATCTTATAACATACGACATTGAATCTGAAAGCGGAGCATACAAGATTCGCAGATTTAGTAATAATACTTTAAATATATTTAAAGGATATTATCTTGATGAAATAGAATCGTTAAAGCAATATTACAGTAGAGAAAATATTGAATATTTAAGAACTCATCCTAATGCTAGAATTAAAAACTTCCACGGTAAGTTTAAAAACAATAGAATGGATTTTAGCGGAAACGGAGGATTATTTAGATACATGTACGGTTTGGATAAATCTCACGGATGTAATTTAAATCAGTGGCTTGAAGCTCAATATAATTTACAAAAGAGAATTGAACAAAATCCAGAACAATACGGAGGTTTATCTAAAATACGTGAAAACGATAATGACTTAGATGGATTTGAATTAGTACGAAAAGCGATAAGTGAAATTGAAGAACAGTATAAAAATACTGATAAACTGTACGACGATATAAATAGATTATTATTTGAAAGAGTTGATTCTGATTTAAAAATACTTACAGCTAATACGGATTATAGACTTGGATTTATGGATGGTGATAAATTTGTACCAGATGCTATACCATCATTCATATTAAAGAGATACCAAGATTTATTTGCTAAAGCTGGAGAAAAAGTTGGAAGAAAGCCTTATTCTGACAAAAGAATGCTTAGTAATTACGGACTATCTGCTGTAGCCAATCATGTTATTTCTACATGGATATCAATAGTTGAACTTGAAAAAGTATTCAGTGGAGATCCCGCCAATTATAAATACGTTTATTATAGTAATGGAAAAACTCCTATTACTGAAAAAATTGAAGTTCCTTATACAGTAGATGGAAAAACAAATACATATACTATAGATGTAAGAATATTAAAAGAAAAAGACTCTGATAAGATCAAACGATTGGGTGCATTACTTTCACCTGGATAGAACGTAAGAAGTGATTATGGAGAAGACATCACTAATATACCTAAATTTAAATCACTGAAAGGTGACAAATATTCAGTAATGAATATATGTGACTTTGAAGCAAAATCACTGTTTATAGAAGAAGCTTCTGAAAACTTTAAAAGGCAATCTGCTATAAATGTATTAAGAAGTGTAGATACAGAATGGCTTAATGATTATATAAAGAAAAACGGATTTAAAGATAAACAGGATTTCTTTATTCAAATGTATAAAAACTATGATGTATATCGTAGATTCTCGAATGAAAAAAATCATGATAAAAAATATAGAGATACTGTTAAAATATTCTTTGATGCCGTAAATCAAGTTGCAGATATGCAATGTGGACCATACGAAAAAATAACAGTTGGAGACGCTGAAGTTATAATAAGACCAGAACTATATCGTAAAGTACGTATGGGTATTGGTAGATGGTCTGTTGAAGAAGATGAAACTGGATACAGTGACGAAAAAGCATATTAGATACTTGAAAAAGATGGCTCTTGGATGAGTGATCCAGAAAAAGCTTCTATTGTGTCTAAATTAGAATTATTCCCGTTAAAGATGTCATATTTTTAGAATAGTGAATATGTTATATCTGAAAACAACGTTGTAAATCTACCTATTTATGATAAAATGGCTATATTCCCGATGTTTAAATATATGACTAGAAGTAAAACAGGAAAAGCTCTGTATGATAGAATGAATGATTCTGAAAAAGGCTGTATAGATATGATTGCGTTTGAAAGTGCTGTGAAAGTAGGCGATAATCAGAATAAATATTCTCCATATGATATATCTGATGAAAATTTATCTAATTTTAATTTTGATGATTTGAATGAATATTCTGATAAAAAATTAGATGAAAATAACAATGTTATAAATACTAATTTTGAAAAATCATTACCTATAAAGATACAATCATTAAATGGTCTTAGAATGCAGTTAAATACTGATGCACACAAACATTTAGAAAGAGGTATAGGTACTTAGATGTTTAAGATTGCCTTTTCAAATATACTAGATAATATGATGTATGGTATTGGAAAAACTGATTCTAATGGCAATCCTGTTAAATTAAGAAATGGAAATAACATTAAGCATGATATTATGTCATGTATATTCGCTTTGACGGAAATGGGCGAAAATAATGTTATGAACGAATTCAAATTTAAAAACGGAATTGCAGACAGAAAACAGGTTGAAAATCTAATACGCAGAGTTGTAGAGAATAACGGTCTAGGTATACCTGCAAAAGATATAATAGATAACTATGGTTGTGCAGCATCATTAACTAGTAGAAGAGTATTTGAATAGAGTGTATCTGCTTTAGTAAACGGTGAAGTTGTAAAAATAAATACAAATGGTGGTACGGCAGTACAGCAATCTATATTCGGACTAATAGGATATGATAGTGATAACGAAGCAATACGAGGTTGGACCAAAGATGGATTTAGGAATTATAATAATGGAGACGAATTAAAATGGTAGGCTAAAAATAATACAATGGAAGTATTATTATCAATAAACCATTTTAGAGCAATGTTACCAGAAGAATTACAAAATGCTCCATATGAAGTAAGAAGACAATGGTTGGTCGACCATGATTTAATAAAAGGTGTTAAATCTGAAAAATATTGGGATTTGACCGAGGAACAGAAACATCTTAAATCTATTCTTGATCAAAAAGTTGAAGAACTTAATTTCTCTGTAAGACTATTAAATATATTAAAAACACATGATGTAGTTAATGTAAAAGATTTAATAGATAAACACGATGAATACAAGAAATATTTAGGAAAAAAGTTATCTGAGGAAATTTCGGACTTTTTAGATAATTTAAATTTAGATTTTAATACTGATACAGAGATAAAAGCCAATGTTGTGCATTCCAATCCAGAAGCTACAGGTATTGGATACCGTATTCCTACACAGGGTATGTCATCAATGTTTGCATTTATTGCTGCAGACGTATTACCTGAAACATCTGGAGACCTTATTATTGTTCCTAGAGAATTTACAGCTCAAACTGGTTCTGACTTTGATATTGATAAACTGTTTATAGCAATGAAGTCTTATACAGACGGTGTGTAGGATAATCTTACAGCAGAACAACTTGATAAATTACAGCATATTTACGCAGATAAGGAAATCAAAAATAAACAAAAAGCGATAGCTTAGTTATTTGCTACGTGTGATAAAAATGCTATTTAGAATAGACTTCTTCAGAATTATATAGACATTATTACAGACACTGTAAATTATGCTAATGCTAGAGGATCAATCGATGTAATTACTGCTAAAATTAAAAAAGACCTTTTACCATTCTTACAAAAGAGTGAGATGAAATATAAAGAAAGCGGAGAAGAATTAACTCCAACATATTAGTTAAAACGAAAAATGGAGTTTACTACTGGTAAAAGTGGTATCGGTCCATTTGCACTTAATATTACTAATATGGCTCTTACTCAGTTTGCACATATTACCATGAAATATACAGCTTCTGTTAAAGATTTTGATTTTGGAGATCTTGATGCAATAACTGGTAAAGATAATTTATTTATATCGGATTGGTTATCTGCGATGGTAAATGCTCATGTTGACGTTGCCAAAGATCCTTATATATTTGATATGAATATTAACAGCGCTACTTACGAATATGTAAACTTTTTACTTAGAGCTGGAAAAGGCATGTCTACGTTTACATTTATCGGATAGCCAGCCATTAAGAAATTGGCTAATCTTATATAGAATTCAAAGTCAATGTATGGTGGTAATATACGATCAAGAAAACGTGGTCAATAGTCTGGAAAAAACGATCCATATGATCAAGTTATGTCTTATTATTTGTCTCTGTTAAAAAATAGTTTAGGTAATATAGACAAAGAAATTAAAGATGAAAAACAGAAGTCTTATATAAAAGCAGTGGCTGTTGAACTGTTGAAGAAAGTAAAAGATGAAGAATCTGACAACAAATAGAGCAAAACGTCTATATCTTATACTGATATATTCGATGAAGAATATGCAAAATAGATGTTAAATCAACCAGATACTATTTTGTATTATATACATTAGATAAAATGCTTAAAAGCGTGGAAAAAAATAAAGCCATATGCGGACGAAATTTCAAAACTTGTTACTATATCACGAGTTGATACAGAGAAATTTGGAAACAATATAGCTTCTCAATATAATTATTTAAATGATTATAATACGTTTAAGTATGCAAAACATGCAGTAACATGGTATATAAAACCACAAGATAGAAGACTAACAGACAAAGAAATAAAAGAATAGTTAGAAAAATTTGGAAGTAATTATGCAATACGTAAGTATTTAGGAGATACATTCTTAGACGATAAACTTTATAAAGCAACTAAGCTTACAAGAGATATATTAAGAAATCAACTACTTACAGCTACTCCTAATTTTGAATACATATTTAAACATTTCTTGGGCTCTATTAATGGTACTGTTGAAAACTTGAATAATGAATTATTATACAATAAAGTGTATAAAGATGAGGCTATATTAACTATATCTTCCGCTATAGATAATATAATGAGATATAAAATATTGGCTCAGTCTAAAGCTGTGAAATACAATAGTGATGATTTCGATTATGAGAATAAAATATATGCAGGACCTATTGATTTTACATGTGGAGGCAATGTTGATGTTGTTAATGATTAGATATATAGACTTGTGTTTGGTGATCCTGAAGGTAAAACTGATTATGATAGTCATAGTATATTTAGTAATGTAGCATTACTTATCGAAAAGTTATAGAATCCTGTAAATACTGAAGAAGAAGAATTAGGAAGAAAATCTGGATTAGTTGACATGGATGGAAACATCACAAATGAAATGCTTAATTTCTTACGTCCACAGACAGAAAGTGATAAATTCCCAATAGGACGAATGTTGTTAGCTAAATCATCGTTCGGTATATCTAAACAAGAAGAATCAAGTTTAGTTTCTGCTTTTAATGAATTGTTAGAAAATCCTGTTGACGAAGTACGTAAATTGGCAAGAGATCTTGTATTCTATTCATATTATTCAACATATGATTAGAATGGGCCTCAATCGTTTTTCAACTTAGTTCCAGCTTATTATAGACAACAATATGATAGAGCATTAAAAGATGCTCTTATGAAGAATAATAAGGATTTAAATAACATCTTATTACCTACAGATGGTAGATCTGTATCAGAGGATTTTATAGATATTATATGTAGAAATTATTGGTATGACGATAATATAGTTCCTGTTAAAAACGTAAAAGAATCAAAAAGTTCTATGTCAGATGGAGGATCTACGATAACTTTAGTTAAAGCAAATGATGTTCAAAAATCTTTAGCCGGATTTAAAAAACAGGTACATAGAAAAGTTGATGGTTTAATTATTGGTCAATATATTGGAAGTTCACCATATATAAAAGTACAAAGAGGAAGAGACTATTATTTGTATAAAAGAATTGGTTTTATTACAAGAGGAACTAAAGAACAATACGACGTATTTGCAATAGTACCGAAACTTGGAGTACATGAAGGTTCCATACATCAATATGAATTTTCTAGATCTAATGGTAGAGTTTCTATATTTGAAAAGAATGATCTTCCTTCTGCTTTTAAATTAGACAATCTTTTATATAATTTAAATAATTATATAGATAATTAGAATAAATTAGCAGAAGCAGCAAGTAAGAATAAAAAATAGGAATTCACTCCGTTTATATTTAATCAATTAGATAATATAAGTTTACAATTCAACGGATACAAAGAATCAGATAATAATTCTTCAGAATACAACGGAATAGAATATAATGAAGATGGAAAATTGAAATTTGTATATGTTAAAGATGTACAGGAAGAACTTTCTAAGTATAAATACGACGAAAATGTAAAAGCTAAATAGCAACAATTTTTATTTGATTTATCAAAAGATTTTGACGAATAGTTTAAAGAATTTGAAAAAATAATTAATAAAGATTTAAGTTATACAATAGCTGTTACAGGAAGCTTAAAATCACCAAATGTTTCAGAAAAAGAAGTCAAAAATAAGATTGATCAATTATGTGAGGACTATAAAAATGATCAATTAAAAAACGATAATAATATAAACACTGAACAATTAGATAATCTTGTGCAACAATATAAAGAATCTATTGTGTATGATGATGTATATAAATATGTTGTGCAGTCTAAAATAAATGCAATTTTGGAGAAATATTTACTTAAAATAAGCAATGTTGCAAATATAAATAGTATTTATTCTGATGGTAAAATTGGAGTAGGTGAAGCTGTTGCAAGATTTGTACAACAGCACAGCTCTGAAATTACAAGCGGACAACCAGGTTATGTAATCGTAGATCAACGTAATTTAAAAGAAGAATATAGAGAATAGTTAAATAAATTTATAGATAGATTTGGTTCAGGTGTATTATATGAATTCTTATCGGAAGAATAGAAATAGGATTTGAGTGATTTTGAAGATGTTTTTGATAGAGTCAATGCTGTACAAGACTCGATAGATGATGATAACGAAAAACAACTTTCAAATTAGATAGACACAATATAGGAAAATGAAAATACTATAGGTGATATAGATCCAGATGAAGCACAATCCTTCAGTTTGACAAATTTATTTGGATTAAATAAGAAGAATAATACACCTATAATAACACAAGAATCAGAATAGAAAGACCCAGAAGATGATAATTCTGCAATAAATAAATGTTAATATGAATACTTTTTGCCCTTTATATAAAAATAAAGAAGTTTTCGATAAATTTAATGAAATGATCGAAACTTTTGGCGGAAAACCAATGACTGAAGATGAGTTTAAGTCCAGTGAACTGCGAAAGCAGCGATCTGGACTTGATCTTTCAGCTGTTGAAACCGCATATACAATATATGACTTAAACAAAGGTCACTTTTTAGATGAAGCGCCTAATGGAAATAAATCTATATTGTACGATTAGATTTTGAATTTAACCAATTAGGATAGGCAAAAAGCCTTCCAAATAAAAAGTGATATATATACCGAATAGTTTAAAGAATAGTATGGCGATTGGTTAAATGATGAAAACATTAAAATAAAATTAGACATAAACGGTGAACCGATGTTGTCTGAATTTGTTAAAAAAGAATAGGAAATAATAAATGTAACGGAATAGTTGTTTGACGATGAAACATCTTTGAAATTAAATACCGGAGATACTGTCTATACAAACGATATCATTATAGATATGATAGATAATAATATATTTGACGAAGACCTAATGGAAATCGCAAGAATATTATCTATACATAATATTGGAGTTAAATACAATTCAAAGTTAGGTAATACCGTATTTGGCGAAACTGTAATAGATAATAACGGAAAAGCAACAATAGAATTAAATCCTATTTTGATACAAAGATTATCAACACGTTATGCTTCACGTGCGTTTATTCACGAAATTGTACATGCTATTACTGATAACGCTTTGTTTTCTCCATCGAACCTATACGAACGTTCTTTTCAGGAAAGTAATAAAAAAATATATAATATATTTAATAGACTTTTTCCAGAAGAATTGTATACTCGTATAGACGATATGTATGGTCTTAAAAATGAAGCAGAGTTTGCATCTGAATTTATAACCAATAGAGATTTTAGAAGTATATTATATAAAAAAGCACAAGAATTAGATAACAAAAGATTTAATTCAATTTTAAGAAATTTTGTAAATAAAATATCTAAAATTTTTATAAATAAATCTATATTAAAATCAAACATAGAAAAACTGAACGATTACGAAAAATCATTCAACGATTTGTTGTTAAACAAAACTCCTATAAAAAGCGGACAAGTAATAGATAATATAGATTTATGGAAAGCAGTAATTGCATATAGTAATAATAAATTGTCAGAAGATTCTATTTTTGATAATTTTAAAACTTTAAGTAGACAAATAGATAATATTAAATCTGCACCGTATGTTCATATAGTTCCGTAGTTAAATGGATCCGAAAACAATGATGAATATAATAAAAATATACAAAGGTTTGCAAAAGATGCGTCTAGTTATTTAACACTTAGATTAAAAGCACTAATGGCTTCTAATTTGCCAGAATATTTTAAATCTAAAAATAAATAGATACTTCAGTAGCAAATATCTATGTTTGATTCTGGTCAAGAAAGTATATATAATGCTATAGTTTATTTGTTAAATCAGTCTATACCATAGTTAACACAAGATTGTGAATAGATCAAAGATAAATTTAATAGTGGAGTGTTATTAAGTTCCGATAGTTATATGTACCAAATGCATGATAATTTTGGAACATATCAACGTTTATATAATGAATTGGATGCTTTATTGGAATCTAGTTTTATTAGAGAAATGCTTGCAAAATAGATTTCAACTAAAGATTCTGAATTAGATGATAATATTAAATCAATATTATCTTTAAAACAACAAGTATCAAATGCTAAAAGTGTTGCAGAAAGTGGCACAAACTGTTTAAAATAGATGCTTATTAAAAATATGAAATATGTATTTACGTAGATTGGAAACGAAACTCATGACCCTACTATGGCTGATTATTTAGAATAGTTAGTTATAAAACAAAGTGATACATCATGGTTTACCCAATATATGGGAGCAACAGATAAAGCTGATGATAATGCTCTTAGATCATTAAGTTATATTATTAATAAAGCTATAAACGCTTCTGAAAGTGCTACATTAGACAAAGCCACCAAATTGTTAAATTTACAAAAAAATCTGGCATTTGGAGAATCAGTAAAAGATTTATATGAGTTTGATGAAAATGGAATTACGACTGGATATATTGTTAGAGATTTAAATTTTGGACAATTTGAAAACGATTATCTTAAGTTTTTGAAAGGTGATAAAAAAGCCAAAAAAGGATCTGTTGAAAACGTAGGTCTTAATTTATACATATCTAAAAAATATGGAATAATTCTTGAGTCTGATAACAGACAACCTCCAGAAAATGACGATGATGCTAGAAAAGAATGGTTACATTTATAGAATGAATGGCTTGATAAGCATTGTGAAAGATAGTATACGAAAGAATATTACGAACTATTTAATAATCTTTCTAAGTTAACAAGGGATGCTCGTTCTAATATACAATAGCAAATAGATTCTTTAAAGAGCGAATGTCTCGGTAATGATGGATTCTTTCATTATGATGACTTATCACCACAATAGTATAAAATACTTCAGAGTTTATATATTCAAAAACGATTACTACAATCTGATTATGATATAAACGGTAATTTAAAAGAAGAAGGTACTGACGCATATAAGATAGCAAAAGAATTATAGGAATTAAATTCAAAAATAAAACCGTCTTCAAAAACAATATAGTTAAATTACGAAGCTTGGGAGAATCAACGTGCAATTATTATAGACAAATGCGGCGGAAAAAAAGAGTATGAAAAATACTTGAATGGTGAAGATAATTCGTTCGATATAAAAACATTAAACAAATGGGATAGATTTAATAGTAAATACCAATTTAAACGTGACGAAGAAGGTAAAACCATTTTATTTAAACACATCGACGATATAATACATAATGAATTTGGTGGAGATATTGTTTATGATGTTGACGGTGATGGTGGTGCACAGTACGAATCTTTAAAAAAACAACTTAATGAATTATACAGTTCGTATAGAGATAGAAATACCGGAGATTTACTGTATAATATGATTCCTAGAAACATTAAGTCAAAAATTAAGGAAATAAATAAAGAGCTTGGTAAAGTTAAAAGAAAAGCTATTGCTCAAGATAAACGATTGCGTTAGATACAGAAAAGACGTAGAGAATTGTACAGAATGTACACAAAATCTGTACCTACAGAAGTGTATAATAAAATGCGAGAATGGGCTGCATCAAATTTGGATCTTGACGCATATGATGATTTTATAGATAGTACGCATGATGAAATTATAGATTGGATGTCTGGTTAGCCAACTGGAGAAATTAGATTAAAGAGAGAATATTCAAAACTTGTAGCTAGAGATGAATACAAAAATGAATATATGGAGTTATTGCCAGGAGATGGTTATACAGAATCTAATAAAAACAATGAATATGTTAATAAAAATTTCGAGGCGTTAAAAAAATATGACAGAAAGTGGGTTCCTAAAAAGTCAATTAAACGTTATGACAATTCAAAAGCTTTTGCAAAAGTACTTAATTCTAGGACTCTTATGGCTCTTTATAATGAAATAATTAATACAATGTCTGAGTCTAATGAGTTTTATAAACGTGAATTTTATGATAATTATTTATTACCACAAATAACTGGAAGTTTATATAAACGTTTAAAAAATCAAAGCGGTAAATGGAGACATGCTTTAGATTATGTAAAAGAATCACTTGGATTTGGATTACAATCATCGCTTCAAAATAACGAGTACGGAATATCATCTGAAAACAAGTCTCAACTTGACGAAACTTTAACACCCATAAATCCTTCTGAAGAAAATAATATATTATTATCAGGAACAAGACCAGATGGTAGATCTTTAGGTATGATACCTATGTATTATACTAAAAAACTTGATAATCCAGGTTAGTTATCTGCAGATTTAATTGGAATTGTATGTGAATATTATAATAAATCACATAATTTTAATTAGAAAAAAGAAATACAAAATAAATGCGAATCTATTGTTGATATGTTGCAGAATAGAAAAGTTATGAAAAATAAATATTCTAGCAAACATGGTAAAACACAAGAAGAAATAGCTGGTATTAATTCAAGATCTTATCAAACTGCAAAAAAATTCTTAGAGATGAATTTGTATAATAAACGTATGAATACTAATGTATTTAATTTTAATCTTTTTGGTAAAACGATTACATTTAATTCAACTGTATTCTTATCATTGTCTAAAAACTTAATAACTGCGGTTAACCTTGGTATGAGTCCAGTTGTAGCTCTTGTTGGAGGTTTTTCAACAATGTTTTCACATATGGTACAATCTATAACTGGATAGAGATATGGATTACGTGAAGCTACATAGGCTGGTATGCAAACAATTTTTGATTTAATTAAAACAAGCCCTCTCACATTAACAGGAACTGTTGTAGGAGGAATGTTAATGAATCCTATATTCGGAGTGCCTGCTGGCATTATATTAGGTTCTATATTTGATAAATACTTATTGAGACAAGGTATTATACAAAACAGATTATCTAATAATTTAACTGTAGGTAGAATGGAAATGTTTGGAATAAGTGATCAATTAAGACGTAAATATACACATTCAAATAGATCTGAAATAATAAATGCCGTGAATGATAATTGGTGTTACGGAGCAATGACTATGGTTGATTTCGTAATAAAATCACAAATTATGAATTCTGTATTAATGTCTTATAGATTTTATAATGGTGAATTTTGTACAAAGGAGGATTTAAAAATAAACTATATTAATAAACCTTATAAAGAGTATAAAACAGCTCTTAAGGAATGGAATAAAGGAGTTTCTTTATATTCTATTCATGAAATGTAGGAAGGAAAGATACATATACGCAAAGGTTATGAATAGTACGAACGTTATTTTAAAAATATAGAGGACATTGTTAAAAATAGAATATTAAATTATTGTGAATCTTCTGATGGTATGCAAAGTGAAACACAGAAATCTGCAATTATGTCAAATGTATTTGGAGCTTTTGTGTTAATGCATAGACAGTATCTTCCGGTTATGTTACAAGAAAGATTTGGAAATGCTAACTGGGATGAAAGTATGCAACAATTAAATGGCGGTATATATAAAGAAGCATTTAATTTAAATATGTTAAAAGCTTTTATATCTGCTATGTGGATGGCTTCTATAGATGCGTTCGCAGGATAGAAAAATTTTCATGATAGTTTTAATGAAAGATTTTATAAAGATACAGAAACACCGTTTGAAAAAATTAAAAGACGATACGGATTATATAAACTAAAACAGGTTTCTACAGAACTTATTTTAATTAATGCAATTCTTTCGCCTTTAATAGCTCTTTTTGAAAGTTATATAAAAGATAAAGATGATGATGACGATAAATTATTGAATCTATTATTGTATATAATGTATAGATCGTTATGGGAATCTAAAACACCTTATCTGTTCGATGACCTTTTTAATAACATTAAAACAGTATCGGCGGGTACTAGTGGAACGGATAAAGTCCAAAATCTTTTAGAATCTGTAAGTAGAACATATTTTCCAGATATATCAAACAGCCTATATGATACTTTCTTTTCAAGAGATGTAAAAGAATATGATGAATATGTAAAAAGAGGTGCATATAAAGGTGATTTGAAAGTCGTAAGAGATTTAATTAAATTAACTCCTTATCACAATGTATATGAACAATATAATGATTCTGAAAGTAAACTTAGATATTTTAAAAATCAAGTTATGAAAGTTTCAGAATAAAAAAAATAGCCAGGTTACTCTCACGAGCAGCCTGGCTTTTTGTATATAACTAAATAAACATTTTGCAGAAATCTAACATCTTATCAATATCAGATTTCATATATATACATGTGTTATTAACACACATATTAGCAAAAAATGCGTCTTTTTTCGGTATTAAATATTTACAACAATAATATAAATTGTTATCTAACATACAATAATCACAAGAAAACAAATTGTCTTCAGTTTTTAAAAGACTTCTCAAATAATTTTTTGTATTTTTAGACATAACATTGTAATAAATATTTAAATAACTTAAATTTCCGAGTATTTCAATATCAATGCAAGATACATTGAAATTTAATACCGAGTTGTTTTTTACAACTTTCGGTATTAAATACTCAGAATTGTTTTTAAATTTTATCTTTTTCTTTTTTATTTTTTCGTTTAGCAACATGCTTTAATAAGTCTTCGAATGCAATTTCTGATTCATAATCATTAATTACAGTATCGTCGTTGGTAAAATCGTTTACAATGTCGTTCTCAATATAATCAATTTGTTTGTTTTCCATAATATCATAAGTTTAAATTTTCAATACCGTCACCTTCATAATACGCCCTGCTATGTTCCCACAGACCATGTTCTTTATGCCATACTATATCTCGTATAGCACAAAACACTCTATCAACGTTGTCTTTTTTATAGAAAACTTGATTTTCATTAAATTCAAATACACGAACATCTCCTGTCATATTATCTATTGCAATAATATACCATTCAAATGTCCATTTCTTTGAATCTTCATGTAATTCGTTTTCAAGATACCATTGGAGAGCTAATGTATAAAAATATAACTGTCTTGTATAATCGAAAGTATTTACAGAATCTGCAAAATTATGCAAATGTGCTGTAGTTTTCAAGTCCATTAACGTAATTTTCTTTTCAGAAAAAGAAAAGGTAACGCTATCAAGTAGAGACTTACAATTACAAGAAAAGCTATACTCTTCATCATTGTTTTTATACTTTCCTTCATATTCCCAATTGATATGAAATTCGTGAAAAACTTTTTCATTGTCTGCTGGTTGTAATAGCTTACAAGCTGCCTTGTGTTTAGCTATGTTATCTTTTATTTTCACGAGCTGATTTGCACTATATGGTGTAATCATTTCCCGTTGGTCTTTACACTTAAGGAACTCTATATATTCCTTTAGCGTAGAGGCCTTTTTTGTGGCTTCTGAGAGCATTTTATCGTCTGACTTGCCACTCGTACTATAGGCTGCTTTATAAGCGCTTAAAAGGCTTTTATTTGGCTCAATTTCAACACTATCTGCCAACGCTTGACAGAACTTCTCCTCATTTACAGAAGAAGGTCTACATTTGTCCCAGACTACGTAGTCTTTTTGGAACTCTTCAGGTTGTAAAAGATACTCATGTATCATAGTACCTTTTGTCATAGATTGAGATGTCTCATCTTCGATTTGACCAGATAGTTTTTTATACAAATAGGCTGGCCCTTTATTCAAGAACCAACCTATGTTAGAATTGCTAATACGAGAATTATCCTCGTAGTATGGTACAGATATGTCCATTATAACTTCGCAATATTCATACATTCAATAACATCATCAATGTCTTCAGGATAACCTTCAATCTGTATCTCTCTACAAAGAGCTATGATGTTGTCAAAACTACGTACTTTCACGTTGTCAATAATGTATGATGATAATTTGTTAACATAATCATCGTTGTCGTCAATAGAATCTTTAACAATAGTCATGACCATTTCGTCAGAAATACCTTCAAAGTTTTTGACATAACGAATACGTCCACAACGATCTTTTAAATATTCTGAAAGTTTGTCGTCGTTATTGCATGTCATAATGATAAGACGTTTTCCAGATTTCTGTATACCATCAAGAAATGGTAACAAATCATTAGTTTCCCAATAATAATCATTCTTTTCAATCTCATCAAACAATACTACTACTGATTGATTAAATTTTAAGAAGAAATTATTAAGCTGATTTGCAGGGAAACAAGGATCTACTACAATAATAGGAAGATTTGCTTCTACTGCAATTTGCTTACTCATAAGTGTCTTTCCAGAACCTTTCAGTCCTGATAAAAGTACACCTAAGTTGTTGTCACAGTATTTATCAAAGAAATTAGTAACACGTTTAACAAACGTTTTGTCTTTGTCTGTAACATACAATTTTTCAGGAAGTTCTAATGTACCATCTGCTTCAAGAACAGGACCCGTAAATCGGTCCATTTTCAAGTTATATACACGTCCTGTTTCAAGTGAATAATCTGTACCACCCTGTTTTACCGTAATACGGTTTTCGTTCTTAACAAATTCAGTTGTTTTCATCGTCATAAAGTAAATGATCTAACTTTTGTAATTCGCGTATATTGTCTCGAAATTCTTTCCAATCTCGATTAGTATAAGCTTCTAAAGCCTTAACTTTAGTATACAATATCTGTTCGCGTATGTTAGATTTGTGATTCATTGCATTTAATGTCTTTAATCATCTCATCAACTTGCTTATGGTTACGAACCAAATAGCATTTATGTTTGCTTCGATGACGCTTTAAATAGTTTTTGAATAATTTCCATCTTAATGGAAATGATTCTGTTACCATACCTTTACATTCTACTACAAACTTTTTGTCCTTATAATGACCTATAAAGTCTGGTAAATATGTAATTGCACGGATTTTTTCTTGTAAATACTCGAATTTATCAAGTACGGTAAAGTGCTTTGGCTCATATTCTACCGGTATTCCGGCTTTCATAAAAGCTTCATAAGTATAGCATTCGAGTTTACTTCTAAAATGAAGACCATACTTATCGACCTTAGTCGCATTCTTTACTCTACCTTTATTGCTTGGCATAATCTATAGAGAATATACCTTCAGATCCTCCGTAAATAGATACTTTAGCATCTTTTGACTTTACGGATACACTATACGAATCTTTCGATAGTTTATACACTTCTACTTTCGTATTTGGTGATATCTTAATGCGTTTTCGACAATTAAGATATTCAGCACATATATATGATATCAATCCACCTGTTAATCCACAAACGAATGATAGAATCGCTGTTTCAATCATATTTTTTTAATGTGTTTGTTAGCCACTGTTTTACTTCAGCATAAGAATTATCTCTAATTGCATCAGAAATATCTTTTGCTTTAAATCGTTTATGAACGAATATGGCATCTAATTTATACTGCTTACTATACTTACGAGCTTCTAACATTCCTGTCTTATCTCTATCATATATTATCACAATATGTTTCCACTTACTACGTAGTGATTGCAAAATATCTTCAGGTATAAATGTTGTTTCACTTGAAGCAGCTATAGCATTATAACCCATCTCATATAAACACATAACGTCTTTTAGACTTTTTGTGATTATAAGCAGATTACCTCCTTCCTTAGGTATCTCGGCTAATCCCTGAACATCACGATTTGTCAGATTCGTGCGCCATTTAGTATACTTGGAAGCAAGTGGTCGATAAATTTTAAACTTATCAAACACTTTATATGCATACATAGGACTAGATTCTTTGTAGGTTCCTCTGACGACTCTATTACAAAGAAAGTATTTAATGCTAAATACTTGAAATAATTTCAAAGTATCTTGTGATATATGAAATTGTTTCCAATATTGTTTATCTACTTCGGTAAAAGGTTGACGAACTATTCCAATATCTGTTGGCCCCGAACCCACCGAGTTGGAGTATGTGCGTTTAACAATACCACTATTAGGATTCGTTTTTCGGACGATGCGCAACAGTTCTTGTTCAAGCCTATCTCTGGTTTGTATTCCTTTATAAATCTTTATAAATTTAAGAGCGTTTCCACCCTCACCACTTCCATGATCTTTAAAGAACAAACCTCCATTAGTACCTTTAAATATTGCAAAAGATGGATTTTTGTCATTAGACCTTAATGGACTATTGAACAGTTTTCCAACTTTAAATTCACCTATATAATAAGAATAAATGTCATAATCGTCCAGCTTGTCTAATAAGTCTTTAATACTTACTGTGACTGCTGTTTTTGTACTATACATGACTTATAAGTTCTTAGTTAGTAGCGAGTTTAATAGGATTCGAACCTATATCCCCTGGCCAAGGGCCAAGTATTTTACCAATTAAACTATAAACTCCACGTCCTTGTACATAGAACGTGTGACTCTTTCACCTATGTGTCCGTCGGTTCATTGTCTTTACGGTAGGTCTGCGCAGCCCGCTACCATAGGTGACCCTCATCAATTGTGCCGCCTTAGGAATCGAACCTAAGTATCTCTCATAAAGAGCGCATTAAACCACAAAATGCTATTACGGCTAACTTAGCAAGCACTAATACCAACTAACGGTTGGTGCTACTTTTATGCATTGTATGACACTAAGTTTATTAAAATAAAGTCTGTTCTCAAGCAGAAGATTTTTAAACAGAATAGTAAGGCCTTACATCTTACACGCTTTTGGCATAATCATCAAAATGACTACGTGTCTATCTTTCACCATATTCCTAAATCTACTTCTTTATTTAAATTTTATAATTTGTGCAAATATGTGGAATCGAACCACAATCTTAATTTTAGTGTTGCGCAACATGATTTTGGTACTCTCAGGAGTGTATTTTTGTTTTTGTCCAGTAGCGATCTGTCGTACCATATCTCCTTTATAAAATTACGTTTTCCATAAACTATATTTGCAATTGTAAGAATGAGAGGACTCGAACCTCTTGATTACCTGCATTGGCAAGATTCGAACTTGCATACGTCAGCGTAATAGCTGATGCCTTACCTATCGAGCCACAATATTTTATATATAAACATTCTTACCTAACATACCCACATGCGTTAGAACATATCCAAGATACGCTTGGAAACAGGGCTAAACTTACATTATATTTCACAAAGCCTGTGTGTTACGTTGTTATCGCATATGCATCTGCATAACTTCCTATGTAGCTCTGGCAAGAATCGAACTTGCACATTCATCACTGAATGACAGGTTTACAAATTACAATCTAAAACTTTGTATTTAAACTTATTAATACTTTCTGTCCGGTCTCCAAAAATACTAATCATTTTATCGTAATTTATTTTACTCCTGTTTTGGCCTTTTATTTCCAACAGAGCTTTACTATTGTACCTCGAAGGGGAATCGAACCCCCAAGTTCCTTTCGGAACGGCAGATTTTAAGTCTACTGCGTTTACCTGTTTCGCCATCGAGGTATATTTCTTAGAGAAGTTCATAAGCCTTCTCCAAGAAACTTTCAATAAGATCGTCTTTATAAAAACAATCTATTTTATGTTCAAACTGTATTGCTCTCGCAATACCATATTTTGACTCGATATAATTGAATACTTTTTGTCCTTTTCTCCAATTATCTGGGAGGGTTTTAATATTCTTAAAAACATCTCCTTTAAACTCATCGTATGTCATAGTTTAAAAGTTTAAAAGTACTGCGCGTTTCACAACGAACAGTACTAACATTAATCACTCAATCCTAAAAAATAAATAATGGCGTTGAAATACGGGGATTCGAACCCCGACTGATAGGACCAAAATCTATCGTGCTACCATTACACCATATTTCAGTGTGCGCTTTTAAACGGAGCGCTAACCGTGTTTCGAAGTTTGAATTTACTAAAAATACTACGGGATTCACAACCGTACGGCTACCTTTTTAGTCCGTCATTTATATAACAACGCTTTGTTATTTTTCGGGTTAAACATTCAAAACATAGTTGTTAGGAGAAAAACCAATTTCTCCTAACATTCCAGGTTAACTGGATTTGTCTCCACCATTTACTTAGAACGGAAGATCATCCTTTTTCTCAGTAACCGGAGTGCTAGCTGTTGAAGCTGCAAGCGGATCTACAGGCTTTTCTACGTCAGCCTGAACTGGTCGTACAAGAAGGTCATTCTTGAAGAGTTTAATCTGAGAATCAGTAACATCCATTGGTTCTACATAAATACCGTATTTAGATACCTGTGTAAAACCTTTATTGGTATATGTTACTTTAACACGGAGTTTCTTCTTTGATGGTATAAAAGGATCAAGAATAGACTTAACCCATTTAATCATATCAGCAAAAGTGTTGATTTCTACGTCTGGTGCAGTTGTATAACAATTAATAAGCTGAAGAACTCGTCCAAACTGCTGATTATCCTTGTTCTGAAGGTCTTCATCAGTCTTAATCCACTGGTTCTTCTCGTTCTTCCATTCTGTAAACTCTGCTGTCTGACCAGCTTCATTCTCGAATATGACCTTGAGGAAGTCTTTTCCCTGCGGACTCTTTTCTACAGAAACCTCTTTCAACGTAATGTTGTCATTAATTCCTACAGGAATATAATTTGAATTAAATTCTTCGTTATTATTTGTTGCTGTTTTAGTATTGTACATAGTTCTTATTATTTATATATCTGTTTCCAATCAGTTGTTATTGTTCCATCATCGTTGCCTTTAGCTATGACAATGTCTTTTCCGCGAAGATGCGGAGCACGAGCTTCTTTGATGGTTCCATCGCCACCTTTGAAACTTATATGGGTCTCATTGCCTTTACGATACAGATACCCTACGGCATCCGCTTCGCCACAAATGATTGAACTGAGTTTACCAACTAGGTCTAATGCCATTTCTGATAATTCCTCTCCATTTTGGTCAACTTGTACATCTTTTACGTGACCTACGAGTATAAACTCATCACATAAATCTCTGAACATGTCTATGACTTTGCGTACAGCTTGTCTTATATAGAAATATCCAGAGCCATTTGGTAATGTACGTACATCTGTACCTTTCCAATTTTTTGCGATCGGAGTTTGTCGATACAGAGTTGCTGCATATGGCAGACATATTTCCTCTAAACGAGTCGCGTTATCAATAGTGATACGCTTATAAAAACTATGCCCTACTTCAGAATTTTTAGCTCTAATGGCTTGAGCAATTTCACCCAATGTATTCACATCTCTTGCCTGCACAGCAAGGGCATCTATAAAAGTAGAACCTCCTTCGAGGTCTATAATAAGATTGCCTTCTAATTGTGCTAAGCTTGATGTCTTTCCGGATTTAGGGCGTCCGTAAATAATCAAGAAATGTGGATTGGTTGAAGTTGCTGGAACTTTGTTTGTAGGTAGTACTATCATGGCTCAGTGGCTCTAATTTGTTTATTGTTAGTTAATGTTAATGTTTACAGCATTTGAGTTCGTATAAATGTCGATAATAATCTTCTTTGTAGAAGGCTTAATGTTCTCAAGGAACGACGACATAGCGAAGTCAGAATACTTAAAAGTATCGAAACCGATCTGGATCTCATCATCATAGAAGATAATAGGGGTATCATCTGTGAGGAAATAAGTCTTGCCGATTACGATGTTAAGCTTATTGTTCGGCTTCTTATAGGAAGCCAGATATGCAGCAGCCTTTGCAAACTCGGTTGCATTGTCCTTCAGTGAACTGCTGCAATTAACGTTAATGCGATTACCAAAAAGGTACGAGTTCTTCTTAATTACATCACTAATAATAATGTTATTAAGCATCTCAGAATAGTTTGTATGTGTGTTTCCAAGAAAAGAACTAGTGTTAATATCGTTTGCGTTAAATGTGTATGTTTTCATAATTTTCAGCCTTTATATCAGTTACGATTCGATCAAATTGTTATACATAAGGTCGTTCTCGAATTCAAGTATACACGGCTTTCCTGCGTCTCTATTTTTAAGCATGTGCACGTATACCTTGTTTTGTACAGGTAGATGATTTGGACCATATTCCTGTATATTCAATATCTCCGGTCTGTGAATTACTAAAACGTAATCACTTGCCTGAAAAATCGCATCTGATGATGATAAGTCACTTCTCATCGGATAATGTGACAACGGATTGTTAATTCTCTCAGGTTGTTCTATATTACGATTCATTTGTGCCAGTTGTATTACTGATGTCAGTGGGAGCTTTTTAGCTTGTATGAATACTCTTTCGAGTTCACTGACGGTCTCAATAACACTTCCAACTTGTTTCGTAAGTAGAGCATGATCATAGATAATAATAAAATGTTTATTAGTACCTTTCACATACTCATTATAGAACCACTTAATAATTGCATCAACTTGCATAGGAGTTCCCGGATTGTCTACAAAGTAGATAGGATACTCCTTTAGCTTGTTAGAAACATCGATGACTTTTCTGAAGGTTTCGTCATCAAGGTCCGTTTCCGAACTATACAAAGTCGAAGTCGTTCTCCTAAGCTTATTTGAGAGCGTTCTTCCAACTTGCCTAAATCCAACCATCTCTAAAGAGAAAGTTAATACAATTATATCCTCATTAGGATTCAAATCAATCAAATCTGTCTGTATAAGATTAGCCATGCTACTCTTACCGCTTCCTGAAATGCCAGCTATTGTATAAACGGTATTTGGTTCAATACCACCCATACATTGCTTATTGAACTTAACCCATCGCGTTTTAAGTGATGTTATGCTGTGTTCTCTCCTTCCAGCGATATAATTAATCGCTTCTTGTGCTACAACCGACATTGGTCGTATCACATCACAACAATTCTGTTCCATAAGTGTTTATAGATTTTTGTTCTACATCTTGCATTTCTGCCTCAGTTTCTTCCCATTGATGGTCTATCAACCATCTCCACATCGTCTTCATATAACTAACTTTTCCTTCACGACTCTTTTTATCAAGTTCGTATTTAAGGCAATTAATTAAATGTTCCTTCATTGCTATACTTTTACCAGTTGTAACATCAAAGAAATGACGACATTTATTTACGTTTGCTCGCAGGTAGGCTTTCGAACCGTCTGGACGCAAGACATATACTGGGTACATATCGTAAAACAGATCAAAGTAATCTTTTTCGGGCGTTATTATTTTTGTAAGCTTATCTGTTTCTTGATACATCTTTTTATCATCTTTCTCGATCAAGGTGACAAGATTCTGAGACACTAAGTATGATATTTCATCGTCGCTAATAAGGCTGACAATTTTGCGAACGTCTTGATTTGGTATTTGATTCTTATTCAATACCATACTTAGGAATATCAATTGATTTAAATTCAAATTAGGTGCTGCGTTTAGCAGTTTTGTTTCTACTTCAATAATCATCTCTTATACTCTTTGGTTAACAAGCTGGTTACTAAAACAGTTCCAATTGTTGAAAAACAAATCCTGCTATAATTTTATTAGCTTCATCAATGTAATATTGATAATTGACATGTCTTTCTTCAATCGGTTTTGGATCATACTTGTTTAAGATAGTTACTCCTGATTTTACCAAAATGTTATTTACTTGGCCTTCTGGAGATATCTTATACAAATAATAGTCTCTATATGATGCATAGAATCTGTTTATTCGCTGTACTTTTTTGTTTCCATGTACTACTTTAAACTTTTTATCTACGCGTTGATACATAAGGAAATCCTCTATGTTTTTTGCATTTCGGATATATTCTCTTACGGGTTGTTTTGTTAAGAAATAATTTATCACAGCTTTAGGTATAATGACTGGTGCTAATCCTTTACCTAATTGTGGTTCTGTAATAAACATTCCTTTCTTTTCTATCAGTTTAGGGTCTTTAGATTGTGAATACCCTTCAATGACACCAAAATAATCATTTCCAGCGTACTGATAAAACGCTTCATAGTTGTCGGACTCGAAAGTCAGTTGTGTTAATTGCTCAATATCACTTATAGCTTCCTGGACTAAAGTTTTATTTGCCTTCTTAGCAATATATACGACACCGTCAGTATTAACTTGCACAATCTTACAGTCTAATTCTAACAAACGATCCACAAGCATCAATAGTATTAATTGACCATTGATGCGTATTTTGAAGACACTAAATGGATCGTACATCCAACTGGTTTCTTGCTGCATTTTCCCTGTAACAGAATTTAAAGTTAACTTTAGAGCTAAGTTCTTTAATTTCTGTCCGCTATGTTTGGCTTCTAATCTCTCTTTATATATTTGAGAATATACTTTCCAAAATTCTTCACCTAAATGACGGGGAATCCATTTGTATTTTACAACAAGTGAAGGATACATTGATGCAACATCGCTGTGTCCTAAATATTCATTGTCATCAGGTCGGAAGATTCTGGGTGTATGTAAGGAATGTATACCTCCTACACCAACAGAATAGCACACATTTGAGAGAACAAACTTCTTCTCATAGCCTTTGCGTTCTTTAGAATATACTATACGGCTCTTCATATCCTCAAGAACGTCTTGTAAAATTGGATTTTTGTACTTTATGAATGGTAAGATTACATCTTTCAATGGTATATAGTCCATAGGTGAACGTAATGTTTTAACATACGATTCACTAATGTTTGTTTGCTCGCAATATTTTTTGAGCAAAAGCGTCTCTCCGAATTTTACACTATCCATCGAAAGAGCATCTATTCCATATTCTTGTTCAATAAATAAACGTAGTTGTACATCTCCACTTACTCGATTTAATAATTCTTCAGTAGAGTCTACATCATTTATATTGTATGCTATCATATCGTCGATAGAATCATCTGGTAAAAACTCGTTAAAGTCTCCAGAATATTCCTCAACGTTTTTATAGTGCATCGTTACTTGCATTTCTTTAAGACCTACACGTAACTTTGAACTAAATAGCATTGTCAATAAGTCCATCGAGTAGAAATACTTAGCATATTTCCATCGTGCAAACTTACTGGTATCACCTTCCTCTGCAGTAACTATTGTACGTGAAAGATTGTACAAAGAATCGCATACTCGAAAAGTCAATAATGAGTCCATTTTATAATAAAAATCTATAAGATAATTTATTATCACATCATCGTAATGTTTGTTGTTATAACCACAAAACATTTTATCTATATTTTCGTAAAAAAAGTAATTAACAAGTTCTGTTAACTGATTTTTACGATTAGATATTTCAAAATAGCGATATTCTTTTGTTTCAGTATTCTTACAAGTACAATGAAATACATTAGGGAAGATCTCAATGTCGTAAACAATTACGACGGAATTACGTATTATCATGACTCAAAGGTTCTAGTTAATAGAAGTAGAGGTGAGAATCGAACTCACAACAAGACTTTATCCGCTATGATGTAATCTTGCTCCAGGTATATGCGCACATATACATCTCTACCAACAGTCTTGTTTATGCTACAAGACTATACTGCCTAGGTAAGAGGATACGTCCTACCTTGCGAGTGTGGTCCAAAAGATTAGTAGATATCAACGAACTATTTCGCTTTTTCTCCATATCTGTAAACTTTTGAGCCATTTTAAGTAACGTGGCGTTTGTCGGTACATTGTTTATACCTCCATGAACTCGAATATCGGACGCTTTATCCTTAATTCGCGTTACTTCTTTGTGTTTATATTTTCCTTCGGAAGATTCGTATCTCCCGATTAGTGGAAGTGGGTCGTATACTGAGATAACGAAATCTCTGCAACGGGCTAAGGCTTCTTCTTTTGCTTTCTCCCAGGATTCCAAAGAATATCCTTCAAACATTTCTGTTTGTACAGGACGCGGGTTTTTCTTAAGCCATTTTTCGAACTTATGCTGAGCATATGCTTCCATATAAGCCGCTGTTCGTTTCATGTAACGATAAGTTACTTTCTTTGATTCGATTGCTTTTAGCTCATCCTTTGTTAAGTTCTTACACGTTTTATGTTCAGGCTTAGACCATTTAGGTCCATTACCATTTTCTCGGATAAGGTTGTTTACTAACTTACCTGTATCTTCGTCTTTAACCAATTTTCCTTTTACTAAAGGAGGAATTGTATTGTTGGTAACGCTATGTTTACGACTATAAGCACGCTGTTGACCAAGTTTTTGTTTATTTACTGTCTTTCTCATGGTTATGCTGCTTTAGTGTTAACGTTATTCTTGTTCTCCTTGGTTTTCTGAAGAAGCGTCTTTTTTGCTTCAGCTTTCTTAGCCTTCTTAATCTTTCTAGGCAACTTATGGCTAGATCGATTCGCAAACTTTTGTACATTGTCTGCTTTACGACGAGTCTTTGCTTCTTTCTTTGCTTCATCGGTATTGTTTGAAGGCTTTTTAGCCTCCTTAGGTACGGCATCCTTCTTTTCTTGAGCCTTGTATGGATTAATAGATACACCTTCCGGCAGAATCTCACGAACTTTGTCAAGTACATCAGATCCTACATCGCGTATCCATCCATAATCGTCTCCCAAGAACGTAGGAGTTATGTTTTCGTTCTTGAAGGACTGAACAATCATGTCCTTTATAGAAGGATTGAACATGAGCAAAATGTCGTAACGTTTTGTAGCTCGTATTTCCTTAATAAGGTCGTCAATAGACTTCTTGAGCTCTTCGGGTGTCTTTTCACCGTTTTTGTTTCGACGTTTTAACGAAGCAATTCGCCGTTCTTCGTATAATTTTTCTCGTTCTTTACGTAGTAAATTACGTTTGATAACAAGATTCTCACGTTGCTCCTTTGTGAGAGTTGTTATACTTACACCACCCATCGACTTTAAAGCCTTCTTGATGGGTTTTGCGTTGACAGTAACAGCTTTATGTTCATTATGCTGTTTACGGGCCTCCTTAGCTGCTATACGTTCCTTAGCACGCTGTTCCTTTTCTTTAGCATGCTGTTCTTTGTTTTGCTTTTTGAGCTGACGTGCAGTTACATTCTTTGTTGTATTGGAGGTATTATTGTTGGTTTTATTCTTTTTCATATTGATTATGATTAGATGTTATACATGTTTATTTGGAGAGATTGTGGTGTGTTCGGCATCGAACCGGTCACTGTTAAGTGCTGCCCTATACAAACACACCTGATGCTACGCTGCGATATCGTCCTTAAACTTTGATAATAAATCGCCAGAAAGGTCGATTGTTGTCTTAGTGTTGAACTCCTCCATAGCTGCATCGTATTTATTAGCCTTAAGCTGCATGTCCTTAATCAGCTGGGCTATCTTAGCGGAAGAGAATGACTCCTTCTTACCAGTGCCCTTCAATCCCTTCTGAGACTTCTCTGTCGGGTTAATGGTAGGAATCATCTTAAGCTGTGCGATTGCCTCCTTAGCCTCACATGCAGCAAAAATGCTGTAGTTGTTGCTCTTCTTGAACTCATCTAGGTTAAACTCAAGACCCATGTTAAGATACATGAGCATACCCTTAATGAGGATGCGCTTCTCGGCCATCTGTGTAATCTCATTGTACAAAGCCTTGAGATCATAGCCAGAACCGAGACCGGCCTTAATGGCCTTTGTGGACATTACATTCTCGTTACGAATTGTACGCCAATACTTCGTGATCTTGTCACAAAGATTCTTACGAATAATGATGATATTACTTGAATTCAATTTTGTTGATGTCTTACTCATATCGTTTTGATTTAAATTAAACTTCAGTTTTATTGAATTCGAGAATCATCTACCTTGTACTCATTATCGTTACAACTCGATAATAAGCTTTATAACTTCGCTATCCTAGAGATCACCACCCTCAGGTATGATCTCAAGTTTGAAAACAAACTTTTTTCGGATAACTTAGTTAAAAATATGCCAGTATAAAAGTACTAACATTGAATTAGAGTCAAATCTGTTAAGTTCATAAATAATCTCGTGGTGTAAATCAAATATCATTAGATAATGACTTACTAAACCTCTCGAGGTTTATACTTAATTATTAATGAACAGTCACGTCAGAAACTCCGTATTCTATGTCTATAAATTTATCTCCAGCACTATCTCTGAAAGGGATTACTCGACGTTCCATTCCGTTAACGTTGATTACGATGTTTTCAGGTACTTTTGTACTTCTAACAAAGCGAGACTCCAGTTCCGACTTCACCGAATCCCCCGCAGAGGATGCCTCATCTTTGTTATTACATACATGTTCGTAGCAATCGAAAAGTCGTTTTACGACTAAATCATAATCACCATTACGTTGTGAAAGTTTTGCAATCTCAGTACTAAGTCCTTCTTCAAGTGCGATGCTGTTGTCTCCTACTGAAAGGTTTACAAGAGCATCCCATACCTTTAATGCGAAATCGTTAAAAGGTATTTCTATCTGGCAAGATAATAACTGATTCCAGAATGGATAAGATGTTTTACCAAGCAAAATACTACCGTCCTCACGAATGGACACTGATTTATACTTAGACTTATCTTTCTGATTATTAAAAACCTTGTCAGATATACGTGTATCGCTAAGAAGATACTTCATCAGCAACACTGACGATTTTGACAAAGTTCCCTTAGCCATTAGTTGTGAACGTTAATCTGGACGTTGGCTGCACCCTTGTTCAGCTGCTCCATATAGTCAGTAGCTTTCTTGGCGTTGTCGTTGATAGTAGAAACTATCGCCTGCTCCATACGATTCAAAGAATCCTTGAGAGCACGAATATAAGCAAGCTCACGCTCGTTAGCCTCATTGAGGTAACCCTTGAGCTTCTCAGGATCTACGAAAGCCTTCGTAGACGGACCACCCTTCAATGCCTCCTTAACGGCCTCGGCGGTTACCACGCCGTAAGAAATCATATCGTTTGTTACCGGAAGAGTAACATCTGCAGAACCATCGCTGTTCGGGTTGATGAATACTACAGGGTTGTCGGTTACATCAGTACCAAGGGCAATACTGAGAATGTCCTTAGACTTGATGCAATAACGGTGCGGAGAGCGGTTGAGAATAAGCTTCTGGTTGTTCTCCATCTGAACTGCGTTCTTCTCTGCCTCGAAGTTAGGCCAGCAGTCACGGACTTCTACCTGAAAGAACTGCTTACCGAGGTTACTACCTATCATACTAATCGGAGCACGATTGTTTGCTACTGTTGTCGAAATGTTAATGTTCATAATATATCCTTTTTGATATCGTTTTTGATTAAACCAACGATATATTGTTAATAATGTTAATTAAAAAAAGAAGAAAGTTGTGAAAACACTGCTTCGGAGAGTCGCTTAGGTGTTCTCTACTTTAAGACATAATGTACGGTTGGTGTGCTTATGGGAACCACGCTTTTAGCAAGAACTTAAATATTTAGTCATACATTTATATTCCTTATAATGAAGCTCAATCTGTATAACAGGAATCCAACGGTAGGATTAGCTGTGCCATTCATATATACATTCTATAAAGCTTAGAAAGCCGTATCAGAGAAATCAATCTCATGTCTTTTTAAGTTTGTATTTATTTGTAAAACACTATGTAAAAGTTAATCTACATTTTAAGATACTGATTGTTAGACAATCGGCAAAATTTCCTAATGGACTAATGCGCAATATGTACCATACCCTCGAAAATTGTTTTTGAACCTTGTTAGTTTCCCTAAATAACTCACAATGATTCGTGTAACTGTAACCGTTACCGTGTATCCTTCGGTTTATCGTCATGAAGGATATCCTGTTGACGTTTCCTATGCTTACTACGTGCGTGTGTAGCTTTTTACGCGAGGAGTGCGTTTCATTATCGAACAGTCTTACATCTTCCAGAGGATGTTTAGCGACTTTACGGCTTGTTTTTGCTATTGGCAAGTGCTTGCCTCATTTGTTTATAGTGCACGAATATTGAGATTTCAACTCATACGCTTTCACTTGTCACCCACTTTAGAGTTTCTTACACATCTATAGACAGTAGATAGTAAGAGATATCTTTTAATATATCACCTGCATACGCTTTTGCACTGCGTCTCATGGCTCCAAAGCTGCCCATCATTTCCACGTATTAGATCTGCCTTTAAGATTTACGTATAGATTTGCGGTCATATACTTTAGTCATGGCTATCATAACGGTTGGCACTCGAACTTCAGACCTCATTACTCCCTACTTACAACGTAGGATTTTCACTATCTGGGGACATTCAATTTTTGTTAATAACTCTGTTCATATTATTTATCGCAACTTATCTTCATTTAAGATATATAAATCAAAAATATATACGCAGTTATAGTTTAACGGACTTTATCCCACAGGGACTATAATATATGTATACATTGTTTGAAATCTTAAATTATCATCTGTATTGAAGCGAAAGATTACTTTTACTATATACTGGAATGTATATCCTCATTTTATCTTCGTAGTTTTGATCATAACCTGATTCTGGGCTTTTCTGACTGTCAAGTTGTCACCTAAATTGTGTAAAGCATTACTCTACACTTATACAAACTTATTACGCTTACCTAATTTATTTGTACTACATCAGACTTTGTTCGCGGTCTCGTGTCGCGCATGATATTATCATACAATTGATAATAATCAACTAAGGGTCTGCCCCACCCTCCTGGTAGTTTTTCTTTTATATACCGATAAACTACAAAAGCCTGTCGGTCGTATTTCATCACATATCAGCCGTTTTACCCCATCACTGGCACCCCTTCAACGGAGTTGTGCCGAATCTAACGGCAAGGTCTTACATAGGCAGCGTTGAAACATACTTACGATACACTTTATAAGTATTATCCTTATAATATTGTTATGCTCGATACAATTTTTCACACCTTCATACTAGAGTTGGAATCTAGGAACACTGTGCTACAGCTTGTTTTTAATACTTCATACTTATTTTGGATCTACTTCTAGTCGTACACCGATATCATTGCAGACTGTACCATACCATGTATACATTCTCCCACAGTGTAAGTTTTTCGTAAGTATGTTTCAACTCGTGTTACGTTTGTATATCTTTAGTATTATCAGATATAATTTCGATACGATCATCATTTTGCTCTTCTTGAGACTTATGCGTATTTAAGAGGTCCATCGCCAGACGGTTCTCATGGACATTAGGACTTGACAATGACGCTCTGTCCTCTTACATATGAATTTTCACAACATATGTATTTCGTTCTACCTTTTGGATTTCTCACCTTTTGAGAAGGCTAACATATTCTCGAACCAAGTTTTTATTTTTCGTACATAGGTTAATGCGACCTACTATATGTACTTACCTGTACATATACTTATCTACAGCGCAAAACTGTAAATAAGTATATAAGACTAATTAATCTCTACAGAGGAGTTCAACTTTTTCAAATCAATCTTACCTACCCTCTTTATCTTATAAAGATGTAAGTTCTCATGATTTACGGTGTCTTCCTTCACATCCGTACGTGTTGCTATATAAAGAATCGGAACGTGGACTGTCTTTTTCTTTACTCTAAAAGGTACGTTAGCCTTCTTAGACTTTTTTGGTTTTACATATACTGTATCGCACACAGTAATTGTGTCTCGTACAGTATCTACTTTGTTCTCGTGTGCAAGTTTGTTGAGTTGCAAATCAACAGGTAACTGCATCTTACTCAGGTCAACTAATTGCGGCTGTACAGTAGCTGCATTTACAGTTGTTCCATGAATAGTGTCTGATTTCGATATAGCATCGGCTAAGAAAAATCCGGATATTGCAAAGGCAATGCTACATAGAATAGTCGTTAATTTTCTCATAACTTTGATAGTTAGTCAATTGCGTGTTTATACGCATGCACGGCACACTTGATACGGCGACCAATGTTAGATACTTCTTCTTTGATCGCCTGTATTAGTTTTTTGACTCGTCCTCCTTCTTGTCATCGGCCTTGTCAGGCTCGTTGATATCCTCCTTGTAAGCAATGTTCTGCTCAAGAGGATTGAGGAAGGAATTGACGATAACGCCTGCACGCTTCTTAACCTTCTCAAGAATGACGTCCTTCTCCGGGTTAGAGGAGAGCTCGTCATGCTTTACGTCCGGCATCCAGAGATCGCAGATACAGCCAATAATCTTCTTAGCGTTGGCCTTCTTCTTAGCGTCTTCGCTGTTGAAGTTCTCAACAAGATTATCAACGTCATCGAACGACGGGTTGTTTACCAAGTTAGCTACGTTGGTACAGTACAAGACATTGTCCTCAACTGGCTTGATGAGGTTGGCAAGAACCTTTGCATCCTTGGTAGTCTTCTTCTTACGCTCGATGTCGGCTGTATACTTCTTGATACGCTCATCACACTCCCAGTTTACAAGAGTCTTGATGATTGCAGCGATAGTGGTATCCTGCAATGCCTTACCGGTCTTCTTGTTGCGAGAAGCACGATAGAGCAGTGTGAACGGGTACACTACATTGCCCTCTGATACCAGAGAGTTGTAGATGTAGTGACAAAGTCCTACGGACGTGAATGTACACTCACCGATAGTTGTACGCACCTCTTCCAGCAAATCAGAAATAGATTTTGCCTTAATCTCCGCAAGTTTGGCCTTCTTCTCATCGGCGTCAGCGAGCTTATTAGCTGTAATTGTCTGATACGCGCGAAGAAACTCGGCGGCATTGCGCATACGCTCGTAAGGAGGAGTGCTTGTCTTGCAGAGAATGGCGGTAAGTGAATCGCTGAGCTGCTCAACTGTCTCAATCTTTGTAGGATCAGTGATGGCACTTTCCTTGGCCTTCTTCTCCTTCTTGATCTTCTTCTTTGCTTCAGGAGATACCTCAACAGCTGTAGACGGAACCTCTACGTTTCCTTCTGTATCTGCGGGAGGAAGGAGCGCTGTATTGATCTTTACACCAAGAAGGGGCATAACCTTCTTGATGCCTTCGAGCTGAGTAGCACTCATTCTTGTTGCAAACTGGGACGTGCCAGTCTCTACCTCAATGGCGAGTACTGTTGCGTAGCCGATCATAATGATCTCGTCCATTTTCTCACATGTTTCGTTGCCGACCTTTGCTTTCGTCTTTGGGTCGTCATGGAAGTAGGTCTGAAGACCCTTCAACAGGTCAACTTGGTGATTTGCGTCAAGTCCGGACGCTGTGCTGTTAGCGATGTTCTTGAGTTGGTCAACCTGAACTACTTCTACGTTAGAACCGTTATTGGTCTTTGCATTTGCTGCGGGAGCAGCGGTCTTATTCTTTTTCATTTTGATAATGATTTTTAAATTGTTAATTTTGTCAATTAATTTGTTAAATACTCGTGACTATCGTCACATTAATACTCTCAATGGATAAGTCGATTCTGTGAATCAAGACGTATCACGAAGTGTCGAAATAATTAAACATAATTGTGTACTGAATGTGTTATTAGTTCTTAAAGCAAAATCCTCCGATGTAGTCGGAACGTCAATTGACTCAGGTGTAAACTGACTCACAGCGACTGGTTCAGATTTCTCTGTTCCGTAGGTGGTGTCGTGAATTACATCTGCCAACAATGCGCATGAGGCATTGGATGTATCCATACACAACTGTGTGGAATACACCTGATCAACGTTCTTCTTACTCGGTTTATTTGCTGCAAGAACGACAGATGTGAGAGCAAAAGCTCCTACAAATGACGCAAACAACGTCCAGAACAACTTGTTAGACTGATTGTATCGTGCGATACAGAGAATCAGAATCATTCCGAGAATAAACCAAAGTATAAACATTCTTTTAAAGTTTAAACTGTTTTTTAATACTTGCCCTTGTACGAGAAAGGATCGACTTAATCGTACCAGGAGACATTGATAGACTCTTGCTAATTTGATCTACTGTTAAATTATCTCTATAAAACAGCAAACATACATTCTTGTGCGTAGGAGTGAACCTATCAAATTCACTTAGCAGTTGTTCATACGTAATACGATTGATAGTATCGTTTTCGTTTGATTCAACTTGATCCAATGACATACAACCGTCATTTTCTCCAAGAAGTTTGTTTTTGTCACCTATTTTACGTAGGTAATCAATAGCAGTTCTGTTAGCAATAATTCGCAGCCATCCTCCAAATGAAGAATAGTCTGTGAATGACGAGAGTTTGTAATAAACCTTTAAGAAGACTATATTTGTTAAGTCTTGGGCCTCATCAAAATCTTTGAGATACGAATACAACACGTGGTCTACAAATCCTTTGTATCGGTTAAAAAGTTTATTAAAAGCAAGCATTTTGCCTGCTTGAGCGTCTTTGATTAGACGAATCTCCTCTTGGGTAATCTTCGGATTCTTCATAATCAACAAATTAACATGTTTGACACCGGGAGGCGATTCCCTTACATGCATACCGGTTATTAAGGTGTCACTCCTGTACGAGACGGTGCTCTTAGTACCCGCATTGTGATCAAACACTACTCTTTATGAGATGCGGGTGATGCCTAAAACGGCAACTGTTCGTCAGTTAAAGCTCTTCTGACTTGAAAAATGTTTTCTATTAAAGAATCACAACAATATGGATATAACTCCGGTGGTATTTTATAAGTAAGCATGTTACAGGCTATTCTTATTTTTACGCCAGTTGTAACATTGTTGTCTTTATCCATTTCAAGTATTAGCTTTCTGTATATCCAGCATAACACTTGTTGAATGTTCTTACTTTTCGATACTATCTTTAATATTGTTGAACTCTCTTTCGAAAACGTGTCTCTTACCAAAACTAGAGGTTCATAATCGTTATTCGTCAGCAACTTTTTGCTTTTACAAATAACTTCACTAATCTCTAAATTTGATACATTGCAATTTAATGATCTATACATTAATCGCATTTTTAAATATGTAGGGAAACTAAGCATAATCGAAATGATTTATTAAAAGATTTGCCATTTCTTCACATTCCCAAGATTCTTCGAAAAAATCCAAATAGTTTTGCTTCAGTCGAAGTTTTGCTTCTTCTTTATCATAACCACTTGTAACATCAGTAACATATGCATTTTCTATATATGCATAGTTTTTAGCGAACCATTCTACCCACCGTTCTACGAACTTCCAATGTTCTATACATTCGTAGTTGTTTGTAGATTCATTAGTCAAATTATCCCAATCTATAGTACTGTGAAAATTAAAAGGTTTAAAGTTTTTCTTTAATCCTAATAATATTCGAGTAGCATTTTTTCGCTCCTCATTGTCAGCATAGATTGAGATAAAATGCTTATAAACGTGATTTACCCATGCTGTTTTGGAATTTGTCCACAACAATGCAAGGTTTGCTACTAACGGAATTCTATCACGTAACATAGCTTTATATCCTGTATTACTCATATTCATACAAAAGTTGTATTATTCTCACGAACCATACAACTACAATAAAAAAGTAAAATATGCAAATCACTAATCGTAAGTATTGTGGACTCGAACCACATGTACGCCATTTTTATTTCGTTATACCTTCCTCCACTTTAGTAGGAAACACTCAGATTAAACTCACGCTACGCAAGTGTAATCTACGATGTTATAATCGCCGTTTAAATTTATAAACTATGCTTAACGCATTTACTTCCTTCAATAATCAAATGCCAATACACGCCCGATTCGGTTTTTATTATAGTGAGACCGAAAACTCACCAGGTGACGAATTTCTCGTGGACGTGTTGGGAGTCGAACCCAAGTCTTATTGAATTATCTCATGCACATTAGTTTAAACTGGTAATGTTCCAGTGATCAATTGGAACATTGTATTTAACGCTGTTTTAAAGCCTTTTAACAGCCTCAAACAATCTCTCCGATTAGCTACTTCATTGAGACAATTTAATGCTGTTAAAACGACTTTAAATTAGCTTAAATCATAAGCAGTGATGTACGTGGCTCAAGGCTCTTGTACGTTGCTTTTCAACTTTTTTGATAATGTTTAGTAACAATGCTCAACCTGTGTTGCAGCATTAAATTAGGTTCAAGACTCTCTAAACACTTCTTTTGATCATATTCTTTATATTATATACCGTAAAGTCGGCAATTCTGGATCCGTACGTGGCTCAAGGCTCTTGTACTAAATGTTAATTCATTTACGGTGTTCCTCCCCTATGGCACACTGCATAATCTCCGGACACTTCTCCATCCCTCCGATACACTGGTTCTAAGACTCTTGTGTTGGATCCTGAATAATTAGAGCTCATACCAAGAATAGCGGTAGCAGCCAATCTCTGAATTGTTGAGTTCGCGTATCTCATCGTTCAGCTGTTTGTTGCTATCGGTAATCTTCTTGTTGATCTCTGCTTCGAGCTTCTGGAGCTCGTCTTTGTACTGTGTAGGAGTAATCAACTCCTTCTCATCCAGCTGCTTGCCAAGGTTATCACCTGGCTTTGAGCAGATGCCTGTAAGCTTGTCGAGCAACTCACTGGCGCGGACCAACTTCTCCTTGGTGATGTCGTCCTCGCGTCGGCGGGCTCTGAGCGTAAGAAGTGCGTGGCGCTGCTCGTACGTAGCCTTGCAGATAGCGTTCTTGAGGAGGCGTTTCTGCTTCTCCTCCTTCTCGTCAGCGAGCTCCTTCTGGACCTTCTCGTGCAGAGTGGAAGGCATGAGGTTACCCTTTCTGATGGTCTCCATTACGTTGTCTGCGTTTACTGTTGTCACAGTCTTGTTCTCCTTGGTTGTTTTTTCGTTCTTTGCCATTTTGATAATGTTTTAAATTGTTAATAAATTAATTTAATTAAAGTTTAATTTTGTTTAGATCACATGAGTGCGATTAGTCATCGTCTTCGTTCAAGTATGACTTGTTACTCTTGTCACGCTTGTATGGCTTTGCCTTCACGTGACGTGGTTTTGAAAACTCTGACTTTTGTGGTTTTTGTTTTTTCTGGCACATATGCTTAACGATTTGGTACAGTTTTATCGATCGCTTTAACGATCTCAATAATGTCTGCGGACAGGTTATACTGCTTCCTGTACTTGCTTGGAACTGGGTTGTTTGACAGGATTTCCACTGCTGCGTTTAGCTGCGGATTAGTTCCTGTAGTACGAGCATTTGTGAGCTCTCTACCAAGAGCAATGCTGAAGTTAACATGTTGTTCCACTGACGATGCCATTGAAAGCTGTTTGTTGAAGAATGTTCCCATAAAAATGCATGCATTCTTTACTGGATCTTCTTTTGGAGCTTCCTGCGTAGCTGCTTGTACTGCGAGAGCGGCAATGTCATTGCCTTCGAATACTTTTATCTCTATTTCCTTAGAGTTTGTCAGCTTTGCAAAAGTATGGTGTAATTGTGTTGCACTAATGTCGTTTAGCGGTTCGCCGTCCCAGAAAATGACGGCAATGTTGTTACCTAACATGTGTATGTCCCTCCTTAATTAGTTTGAAATGTTTTCCGTTGATTATCGTGTCTTTAACCGTGTCGACACTTTCTGTGCACATAGAGCTCACCTCGATAGGAGGTTTTCTTACAGGAAGATTGTTGTATACGTCTTCCCCGTGCAAATATTCCTTGACAATAGCACTCTTAGTGAGTACATTGTCGCGGTTGTGCACCACGGTAGCGACATTGATGAATGTTTCTTCGGGCAGAGATGCAAATATACTATCGTCGAATCTGTCGTTGACCATTCGTTGTCGATATTTGCTAATATCTTCTACAGTTTCAAACTCTGGATTGGACAACTTGTCCAACGCCTTTACGATCATCACTGAGTCATTCTCAGTTTTGACCTTTTTGTGACTTCCAAATTCGTTGCAGGAAGTCAGATGCAGCGTTACAATGGTTCCAATAACCAGAATTGCAACCCACATGCAAAACTTTAATAATCCTTTCATTTTGATAATGAATTTAAATTAATTAATTGTTATTAACCCTGTTTTTACAGAACTAGGAATAAACTGTAGTGCTTTCAGTTGTTTTCGCAACATACATACATAAATATGTACTGAAAACTGCGTGGGAGGGACTAAGCCCTCCCCGCAATGCATTTTAGAACATAT
>OQVN01000057.1_pt1 | contig 41750 bp, 30 predicted proteins | sample 1691621 | NCBI WGS metagenome assembly OQVN01 (sample SAMN03418278, study PRJEB22391) | human gut metagenome | biome: human-gut; feature: organic feature; material: feces | host: Homo sapiens | place: Tanzania | collected 2013-01 | reverse complement strand
TATCTAAGAAATCAAATTTTTTCTTTCCCATGGCGCCGTACTGCACCGCCATAGCGATTACAATCATGACCATCAGGTACAGGGAAAGCACGCCCGCCATGTCAAAACGCACCGGTGAGGAGCAGATGGCGCTGTAAATGGTGTATGGCAGTGTGGGGAAGGAATAAACCGCCGTTATGGTGGAGGACATGCCGTAATCGCCCACTGTGTCCATGAAAATCAACATTGCCGCCGAGCAGTAAGCGGGAATACAGAGGGGGAGCTGCACATTTTTCCATGCCCGGAATGCCGATGCCCCGTTCATCCGCGCCGCATGCATCAGGCGGGACGGATACCACTCCATGGAAGTTTTGATGGTCACATAGGCAAGGGGAAATTTGCAAAGAACCATTACACACACCAATCCCCAGTAGCTGAAAACAAAGGAGCCGACTCCTTTTATGCCCAGCCACGCACTGGCAATTCCGTTGCCGGAGGAAAAATACACCCAGCCCTGCGCCAGTATAAAGGAAGGAATTATCATCAGCACCCATGCTGTAAAGTCCAGAAGTTTTGCGCACGCGAATTTATAATTTACCCGGAAATGAGCCAGTACGGCTGCCAGAATAAGACCCAGCGCCGTGGTGCCGCAGCTTAAAAAGAAGGAGTTCAAAAATGCTTTTTTCCACAGCGGTCTTTTAAATACATCCAGTACGAGTACCAGATTGGACAAATTGAATTTATCGATGGAAAGTCCCGGGCATATAACCTGAAATAGTACTGTCACCAGAGGCAACAGTACTAATAAAATCAGAAGTCCGAGTATTCCTATGCCTGCGGCATTGTCTTTACTCTTCATGTTTTCTCCTACTTCGCGGACATATCTGCAAACCATGCCTTGATGTCGGCTTCGTTTTCCGCACCGAATACTTCGTCTGCAACGGCTAAGATTGCGTTGGCATCACGCTCTGCCTTTAAGGTAACGCCTTCTACGGAGGGTTCAAAATATCCTTCGTCGCCGGTATCTACAAGCTGCTGCTGGGTCTTGGCATCCAGTAAGAAGTTTACGAAAATCTTGGCGATTTCCAGCTGCTCGGTTGATGAGCTGATGGCTGCCACACGGGTAGATCCGGGAGCGCCTTCCTCGGGCCAGATAATGGAGACGGGTTCGCCGCTTGCTACCATATCGTAAGCATTGGTTTCCTGCAGCATGGCAATGGAGATGTCTCCGCCTGCCAGAGCCTGCACAACCTGGGGATTCTTGGGGAATACCTTCAGACCGTTGTCGAACAGGGTGGTAAAGTATTCTTTTCCGGCATCCAGTCCTTTTTTATCCATGAAATAAACTGCCAGAGGATACGCGGGCGCTGCCACACCGGGGTCTGCCATACCAACGGCATCTTTATATTTTGCGCCGGTTAAATCATCGAAAGTCTTGGGTGCGTCTGCTTCGCTCCACACGTCATTGCGGTAAACCAGAACACCTGCCGCATGGATATCGGTGGGGTACATGCACTTGTTATCCGGTACCAGACCCTTGGAAAAGTCGGTTAAGTTTGCGGCATTTTCCGGCTCCCAGTCAGTTACAAGCTCGCCGTCTGCGGACAAATTGTATACATCATACATGGAGTCAATCCATACAACGTCCCACTGGGGATTGCCTTTTTCGGCAGCGATACGGGACATAGTTTCTGCACCGTTTCCGACAACTACCTCTACATCATAACCGGTTGCTTCCTTAAACATATCACCGATTACAGCATCAAAGTCATTTAAGTAAACCACTAAGGGCTTGGTCTGCACCGGTTTTTCCGCTGCATCGGCAGCGCTGTCGTCTGCAGTGGCATCCTTTGTATCATTTGCCACACTTTCCTTACTCTCCGTACTCTCCTGAGCGCTCTCCCCGGAAGCGGCGGTGGAAGTATTTGCTGCCGCCTTGTTCTCCTGATTGTTTGTGTTTCCGCAGGCTGCCAGTGACAATACCATTGCAGCGGCGGTAAGCATTGCGATTAATTTTTTCTTTTTCATAGTTATCCTCTTTTCTGCTTTTTACGCACATTTTGCACGTAATGATTTTTGCTTTCATCCTCTTTTGTGTACATCGGAATCATAATGCTTCTTGCCGGCTTCCGCTATCACGCTGTCGTAAATCCCATGTAAAATCCATGTGACAGAGTGGATGTACGCATTTGACGGGATAACCTTTGAATTTCGTGTGGCAGAGTGAGGGTACGCATTTGACGGGATAACCTTTGAATTTCGTGTGACAGAGTGGGGTGAAAACGTTTTCCGGTCGGGTCTTGATGAATTTTCATATAATTTTGGGAAAATGGCAGACTGCCGTTGACGATGGTCATCCTTTTGCCTTATACTAAGTACATTATTTGTATTTGCAGTCTCATTTTGAGAATATATTTTACTATGCGATACGGCTGACATTTCAACATAAGATGCAGAGGGGGAAAACTGTGAAAATTAAATGTGATTATTGTGATAGTTGGATTAATGATTTTGACGAAACCTGTCCGAACTGCGGAGCAACCAACAGCCACTACGTGAGACAGTCAGACAAGGTTCCTAAAACGATCGAAGAACTGAAGGCATGGGCTAAGGCAATGAATCTGCCGCTTGCCGACATGCGTACTTTTATCGGCGAGGATTACAGAGGTCCGAAGGCCTTCGGTATTTACAAGGACCCGGACGACGGCACTTTTGTGGTTTACAAAAACAAAGCCGACGGCAGCCGTGCGGTCCGCTACAAGGGCAGCGATGAAGCCTATGCGGTAAACGAGCTTTATATGAAAATGAAAGAACGCGTTGCCGACCAGAAAGCCCGTCAGGCAGGCCAGCCGCGTCCGCAGGGGAATACTTCCGGCAACCGGAGCAGCAATGAATCGACCCCCAAAAACAAACTTCAAAACATTATTACGATTATTATTCTGATTGTAGTTGTGCAGCTGGCAATGCCCTCCCTATTTAATTGCGGCGGTTCCGGACCCAGAACCGGTTACTACACCTACGGCAACAACAATTATTATTACTATCACGGCAGCTGGTATGAATGGATGAACGACGCCTGGACTGCTACTACGGTTGCCGACTGGATGAATGATGATTATTCTTCCTATTATGATTCCAACTCTTATGACAGCAGCGCCGATTATGATGACTTCGACGATTCTCCTTACTACGACCCTTCGTATGATGATGACGACACCTGGGATTCCGACAGCAGCTGGGACTCTGACAGCAGTTGGGATTCCGATAGCAGCTGGGACTCCGGCTCCGACGATTGGGGTTCTGACTGGTAAAGAACAGAATTGAAAGACTTGATTTCATGATAAACTAAGATAAAAAAAGCACTCACTATTGATGGTGGGTGCTTTCTTTTCTTTTTGGGGGTATTTACCCAGCTTTTGTCGCCGCCATACCCAATCATATTTCTCCTCTTGGGTATACAGATTGACTTCTGCTTCCCTATACCCACACTTTTCTTTTGTTGTGGGTATTTGTTTGATATTTGTCTCCGCTATACCCAATCATGTTCTCTTCTTTGGGTATATAGCTTATTTTCCTCTCTGCTATACCCAAAGCTCTATCTTCTCTTGGGTATAATAGTTACTTTTCTTTTTATAATACCCAATAAAGCTATCTCGCAAATAACTTTATTGCCATCATATTTTCGCTTTGCTTTTATTTTTTAGGCCCGCTGTTGCGTTCCCAAAAGACGCCGTCTTCGTATCCCTGAATAGCAGGGTGCGTTTCTGCCATGGCAAGGCGCTGCTCTGCCCAGACACAATATTGTTCGTTCATTTCTATATCGATAAAATGACGTCCCAGCTTCTTTGCCGTTACTCCCGCAGTCCCGGAACCCGCAAAAGGGTCCAGAATAATATCCTCGGGGTTGGAGCTTGCCAGGATAATTTTTGCATACAATTTTTCCGGCTTCTGGGTGGGGTGATCTGTATTTTCCGGCATGGACCAGAAAGGAATGGTTATGTCATCCCAGAAATTAGAAGGGCAGGTATCGCGATATTTTCCTTTTTCCGTCTCCACCCAGTCCTTGGGTGCGCCGTCCACACGATAACTTGCCAGCACCTTTCTGCGTTGCTTCACCGCATCCACATGGAAAGTATAATCCTTCCCTTTTGTCACATACCAGATGTCCTCCATGCCGTTCTTCCAGTTATCCGAACAGCCTCTGCCTTTTTCCCGCTGCCAGGTAATACGGTTTCTTACGGTAAAAAATTCACTTAAAACCCCTCCGATAATCAGGCTGCTTTCCCAATCACAGCACACATACATGGATGCGTTATCCTTCAGAAGAGGATAAACCGTCTCCACCCATTTACGGGTATAGATTTCATATTCGGAAGCATCCTTCTTGGAAAAAGTATTCCCGTGGTAATGCTTCGTCAGGTTATAGGGCGGATCTGCAATCAACAAATCCACGCATTTTTCCGGAAGCAGAGGTAAAGTGACAAATGTGTCGCCACAAATTGTCCTGTTGATAATCGCTGATACATCCTGTACCGGTTCCGTTATTCGGAGGCATCTTTCCAGATACATCATGCCCTCTTGTATGCTTGTCTTTATCGTTTTATTTCGTCCGCTCATACTTTAATTACTGCCCCGTTGTCGGTGCCTGCACAGTGCTGTCGTAAACTTTGCCGTCATAAAGTTCTTTGCAGATAGCATCGTACTGTTTATACATTTTCTGCACTTCATTTTCCAGAATGTAATAATGGCGGATGTAGGGGATAAGCAAAATCAGCACTACCACGGCAAGCAGCAGTGTGAAAAGGTCTGCATTTATCAGTGTCATCAGAAGTGACAGGATTTCCAGTATGGCAAACGTCACCGTCACAATTAAGTGTATCAGCCGTTCATGCTGAAAAAAAGACACCTGTGTCAGATGCTCCTGTCGTATCAGTTCCAGTTCTTCCTTGGATTTATCATGCTTTTCCAAGATTTCTTTAATCAGCTCGTCCATAAAATGTCTGTAAGTTAAAATCCTTTTCTCCATAGATACCACTGCCTTTCTGCATCTTATATCTTTTCTTATGCAAAACTATTGTCCTGCAAAAATCTTTCCGTTATCAAAGCATAAAACTCTGCCTTTCACTTCATCATTTCTTCCCTTACTTTACCACATTTCCATGTTTTTGTCATAAGAACTTGCTTATCCGTCGGCAAGTCAGGCTTTTTTAAGTTCCATCGCTTGCCGCCTATGTATCTGAACTTCCGGCTAAATGCCTATGCCGCCGGTCTGTATTACATAAATTTTATTTATATCCCGCAACTTAAAAATTTATATCTCGGTCTTGTGAAGTGGACAAAAAACATGTATTATAATCAAGTGGTGTAAAAATATGGGTCGATTGCCCATAGAAAAATAGAATATAAGAAAGGTACAGGTAGAAAAAATGGGTGGCTTTTTTGGTGTGGCCGCAGAAGAAGACTGCGTATTTGATTTGTTTTTCGGAGTAGATTATCATTCTCATCTGGGTACCAGACGAGGCGGAATGGCTGTGTACGGCAAGGATGGTTTTAACCGTTCCATACACAACATAGAAAATGCACCGTTCCGTACAAAATTTGACAAGGATATCCAGACCATGAAAGGATATTACGGCATCGGTTGTATTTCCGATTATGAACCCCAGCCACTGATTGTCCGTTCCCATCACGGAACCTACGCACTGACTACCGTAAGCAAAATCAACAACACGGAGGAACTGGTGAAAAAGCTTTTCGACAAAAACCATTCCCACTTTCTGGAAATGAGCGGAGGTGACATCAATGCCACCGAGCTTGTCGCTTCTTTAATTAACCAGAAGGAAAACCTGATTGAAGGTATTCAGTACGCTTTGGAGTCCATTGACGGCTCCCTGTCCTTACTTTTATTAAATCAGGCAGGCATTTATGCCGCCAGAGATAAACATGGCAGAACTCCGGTTGTGATTGGCCGCAAGGAAGGGGCTTTTTGTGCTTCTTTTGAAAATTTTGCCTATAAAAATTTAGGTTATTCCGATTATAAGGAATTAGGTCCCGGCGAAGTTGCCGTATTGACGCCGAAAAACTGTGTTACCCTGGTTCATCCCGGCAAGGAAATGAAAATCTGTACCTTCCTCTGGATTTATTATGGCTATCCCGCCAGCTCTTACGAGGGCCTGAGTGTAGAACAGATGCGTTACAACTGCGGTGCAAAAATGGCTGCCCGCGATAATGTCCGCCCTGATATTGTTGCCGGTGTACCTGACTCCGGTACCGCCCATGCCATCGGTTATGCTAATGCTTCCGGAGTACCTTTCTCCAGACCTTTTATCAAATATACACCGACCTGGCCCCGTTCCTTTATGCCAACCATCCAGAGCCAGCGTAACCTGATTGCCAAAATGAAAATGCTCGCCGTACAGGATTTAATCAAGGACAAGAGCCTGCTTTTAATTGATGACTCCATCGTCCGCGGTACGCAGCTTAGAGAAACAACAGAATTCCTTTATAAGAGCGGTGCAAAAGAAGTGCATATCCGTCCGGCGTGCCCGCCTCTTCTTTACGGATGTAAATACCTGAACTTCTCCCGTTCTTCTTCGGAGATGGATTTGATTACCAGACGTGTTATCGACAGATTGGAGCACGGCAATGTAACGGACGAAGTGCTGCAGGAATACGCAGACCCCGAGTCCGAAAAATATGAACGCATGGTAGAAGAAATCCGCAAGGAGTTGAACTTTACTTCCCTCCGTTTCAACAGACTGGATGATATGCTGGATGCTGTCGGCATCGACAAATGCAAACTCTGCACCTACTGCTGGGACGGCAGAGAATAATGCTCATGCGGGCGCTGATGCCCTGATGCCGGTTGGCATTTCTATTGACAGTACCATTGTAATAAAAGACCCACTACACGGCTGTAGGCGACCATTCCGTCGTCTACGCCGTTTAATTTTAAAGAAGTTTCCACAAACCCGGTGGACACAGCATCCACTACTTCCGTATCCACGACCGCTTCTTTTTCAATCCTGTCCCAATCCTCTTTACGCACAAACACTGCGTCTTCATACACCTGCCGGTCAATCTGCACCTCTGCCATGTATCTTTCGTAATCTTCCCCAATGGCTTCGTAAAAATCATTATTCACATAGTTGAGCACACTTAAATACCCGCTATATTGAAACAGCAGATCGTCCGAAGAAATACATGCTAAAAATCCGATAAAATTGGCTTCATCCTCCTGTATATATCCTTTCAGGTGCGCCAGCTCATGGCACATGGTCACCGGCAAATTGGTAACATATGCCACCTTGTTGTAATTTGCTTCCATGGAAAACGGGAAATAATACCCCAGCATGTACTGCTGGCTCACAAAATCCGAAAAATAAAGCGGTTTGGGCATAGGATAAAAGCCCTGCAGCGCATCATAGGTTTCGCCCAATGCCTGCATATCCGAAATTGCCTTTTTTCTCATGTTTCCTTCGTAAATGATTTCGCCTTCTTCCGTACGCTGCATCTGCCCGGACAATTCATTGCATTTTTCCACCAGCATATTCCGAAGGGCTGTCAAATCCTGTAACGTGTAGGTGCCTTTTTTAGTTTCAGCAGTATTCCCGGTATCCGTGTTTTCATTTACGTCATCTGTGGCTTTTTCTATGGCAAAATACTTCTCACTGAATGGTGTGGCATGGTACAAAATGGTGCAGTTCAAGGTCATAAGCACCAAAACTGCCAGCAGCACCCATGCAAAGAAAGTGTAAAAACCACAGCAGAGTTTGTCAAAACGCCCTCTTCCACGGGTGACACTTGGACGGGTCACATGGGGTGCTCTTGAACTTTTATCCTGTTTATCCACATGGCGCGCCCTGCATCGCCTTATTATCCACCTGAATGCAGACGCAATCATCAGTATAACGGCCGCTATTACCAGAAATACTCCCGCCACAATCAGCCATTCCCCTACCGAAAACGGAAACAACCCTGTTAATCTTCCGTAGGTATTGACCCACACCGGGAAAACATAGCGGATGTACCAGTCACAAAAAGCCTCCGAACTCCATGCGATTATATTCAGGAGCACTACCATTCCTACTATAATAAAATATATTTTTGTTTGTGTTTTCCAATTTTTTATCTTCTGCATACGTTATCTCCGAAAAAGTGAATAAAAATATTTAAAAGAGTGGTTGAAATCTCAACCACTCTCCTGTATAATCTACTTAAAGGTAATCGGATGCAGTTCCGATTTGCCCACAGTTATATTGTATCAGAAATAAGCACTCAAACTTTCGCGTGGATGGGTGCTTATTTCTTTTCGTTATGGTTGTCTATGTACGACAATGCCGCAAATATTACTAACAACAATGTAAGAATTTCTGTTGTGTTCATATGGCATCACCCCCTCCGTTTTCACTGAGGGCATCATAACCGAAACTCACACCCGAACCTTTTTTCAATTATACGTACATATTTTACCATATGCACGATATTTCCACAATAGAAAACGCTCCTTTTATCAGTATTTATATTAACCAAATTTCGATAAGCAAATTTAGTTATTATGACGATTTTCTACATCCCCACCTCAGAAAATGTCCGAATGGGTTTCATATTTTCTGTGCGTTCGCCGATGAATTTATCCATCAATACCGTATCATACCAGCGATTGAATTTGTAGCCGCTGCTTTCCAGACGACCGGCAAGGTGATAGCCCATTTTTTCATGAAAGAACATGCTTCCGTAAATGCTCTTTTCCTCTTCAGTGGGCGGTGCCGTAATCAGCGCAATGGTCTTTACGACGCCCTGCTTCTGTAAAATACTCTCCAGCTTCGTATAGAGCAGTCTCCCCAATCCGTGACCTTTGTAATCATGCCGCAGATAAACCGTCATTTCAGCCATCCAGCCGTAAGCCACCCTGGGGTGGTAGGCTCCCGCATAGGCATAGCCGACTATCTTTCCGTCCTCTTCGGCTACCAGATAGGGATATTTTTCCAGAGTATGGACAATTCTACCCTGAAACTCTTCCACGGAAGGTACATCATACTCAAAGGTGATAGCTGTATTTTCCACATAATATCCGTAAATTTTCAGAAGCTCCACGGCGTCTTCCGCCCTGGCAACACGTATTGTAACTGATGAACTCATGGGTTCGCTTCCTTTCAGATAATTTTCGCTATTATTATACATCGAAAACTGCCCGGCATCCATTAGGCAAAATCACGTTTTTTGTTCATATATAAATAGATAATTGCTAAAATCAGGATTTCCACAGCAAAAGAAACTGGGACAGCGAGCGCTCTTTCAACGGAAATATTTCCCTGCGTGATGCTGGCGCTCTGGTCAAGCACAATGAAGAGACTGCAGAATTTCCGAACTTTTTCCGGACAAATCAAGAGTACGGAATTTGCAACGCCCTCCAGCAGAACAAAACGAATAAATGCCACTATTCCGCCCCATATCCCGCTTCTCATAATCATAATGTAAAAGACCGCCGCGCAGCACCAGTGCAGCATAATGAGAAAAATGAGCAGAAGCTGCAGCACCACCTTTCCGGTAAGCGGTACGGAAAACAGGCAGAAATATATAAAAGTCAGAAGCGTAACGGTAATGGCTGTCATGATGCCGCAGGTGCTTATTTTGGCACCTAAGATTTCAAGCGGATGATAGCCTCTCATATATTCGTAATAAATGGTTTTTTCCTTGAATTCTCTTCCAATATATACGGCAATAATACATATCAGAAAAATCAGTATGTAGAAAAATGCAAAGTGGGCAGTTTCCAACACCGCCTCGGAAGATACTTTTTCTTCTGCACTTGCAAAGTCAAAAATACAGACCGCAAAGCTGCCGACACATGCCCAGATGACATATTTCATAATGGAAAGGGAATGCCGGAACCGGTATAGTTCTACCTTCAACAAATTCTTCATCGCTGCACCATCCTTTCCAGATAATACTCTTCCAGCTCAATATTCTCCTTCAGAAGTCTTGTTATGGTAAAGCCCTGCCCGGTAATTTCACCGGACAATAAAGCAACATCCGCATCCGGCAACTTAATTCTGTAAAAATTTCCTTTATTCTCTATTGCATTTTCCTCTGATATTTTCTGCAAATAAGGAAGCAGTCTGTCATTTTCGGTTGTTCCAATCTGCACATATCCATTTTCTTTATTCAGCAAATCTTCCTTTCGGAACTGGTCTAAAATTCGCCCTTCCTTTATAAAAATAAAATCCGTGGACAGTTGGCTCAGCTCCCCTAAAATATGGCTGGATATCAGCATAGTGATATGTTTTTCTTCACAAAGTTTTTTCAGAATATGCCGCAGTTCCGCAATGCCCTCCGGTGCCACGCCGTTCATGGGCTCGTCCAATACCAGCACTTCCGGCTCTGTAATCAGTGCTCCTGCTATCCCTAACCTCTGTTTCATTCCCAGTGAAAACTGACCGACTTTCTTTTTCCCGGTATTGCCAATATTTAAAAGCTCCAAAATTTCCTGCAGCTTCTTTTCATCCGTTTCCCCTTTAATACCGCCTATAATTTTCATGTTTTCCATGGCTGTCATGCCATGATACAAATAGGGGGCTTCAATCATAAAACTCATCTTCTGCCGGTATTCTTCTATGGTTCTGTTCCCGGAAACTGTAATTTCTCCCGCGGTAGGCTGCGCCAGACCAGCCAGCATTTTGAAAAAAGTTGTTTTTCCGGCTCCGTTGGGACCTATTATTCCGTATATATGTCCCTCTTCCATAGAAATAGAAAAAGAGTCAACCGCCTTTACATTATGGTATTCCTTGGAAAGGTTTTTCGTTTCTAACAGTATTGCCATCCTTGCCTCCGTTTGGGTTGTAAAACCATTTGAACTATCATCTGTTTGAAGTGTTATAACTTATGCATTTTCCAATCTCTTTTTTTGATTTGTGTGATTGATAAATATAATGTTTTAATATCTTGTTTATATCAATATTACCCTACCGCAGCAGGAATTTCAACCAATGAATTCCTTTCCCATTTTAACCATAAAAATACCCTCCTTACTGGTTGTCCAGTAAAGAGGGTACATATCAATGTTTTCATCGGCGCCGGGTTTCTTAAGCGGGGTACTTACTGCCCGTTTGTTACTTTATTTGAATATTTCTACCCAGTATGCGGTGTAAACGTACTGACCGGTTTCTACCCCGTCCTTGTAAACAGGGCATTTTTTATAGAATACACTAATTCCGGTTAAACCATAAATATCTCTATTGGAATCCAGATTTGCCTTATGTCCCTCAGAAGCTAACCAGGCATTAAAGATTTGTTCCACGCTGGGTGTTTCTCCCTTAATATCAGGATTACCCTGGGCAATATTTTCCGCATAGCTTGTTGTTCCGCCGCTTGGTCTTGTATGGTCCCATAAATAGGATGTTTCCGCTGCTCTCATGTCAACATAATCATTCATGGTTTCACTTGTCATTTTCAAGGTAGACTGGTTAATGGAAGCACGGTATTCGTTCACAAATTTCAGCATTTCCTGTGCTTCTTCTCTGTTGTAATGACCCACTACCATTTCTTTGCGCAAGGTGCCGTCATCATCTTTCACATCAATATAGTACACACTGTCCACGCCGTCCGTGGTCAGCATCTCTATTTCTTCGGTGGCAAGCACATAGCCGCACTTGGTACAACGCAGTTCCTTAAGACCTGCCACACCCACATCCGGCTGTTTGGCAACAACCCATTCACCGTCATCATGTGCGCCGGTAGGGTCTACATAGGAGTCCACATAAGTATCCTGGCAACGCTTGCAGGTGTGCGTGGTGTAACCCTGCTCACCGCAGGTAGGCTCTGTTACGACATCTTCGTAATCGTGGCCAAGGGCAGCGGTTTCACTGTCGGTACAGGTATAACCGCAACGCTTACAGGTATGAGTGGTGCTGCCTTTTTCCGTACAGGTAGGTGCTGTTACTTCATCCTCGTAATCATGGCCGAGAGCATCGGTGTAAGTATCCACGTAGCTATTGCCGCACTTACAGGTATGGGTGGTATAACCCTTTTCCGTACAAGTGGGCGCCGTTACCGTGTCGGTATACTGATGCACATGGTCTAACGCCGGAATCATCTTGGTTTCCGTTTCCTCACAACGGATACACTGTCTCTTCATCAGACCCATGCTGTCTTCCGTAGGTTCTGTAACGGTCTCCCATTCCCCGAATTTGTGGCCGAGGGCATCGGTATAATTATCTTTAATCTGGTGACCGCAGTTAATACAGGTACGGGTAGTGTAGCCTTTTTTCTCACAGGTAGGCGGTGTTACTACCTCTTCTCCAAAAACATGGTCCAGCGGATCCAGCTGCTCTGTATAACTGTCACCGCAGCGGCTGCAGGTATAAAGAACTTCTCCCAAGTCATCACAGGTTGCTTCTTTTACCACCTTTGCCACATAGTCGTGACCAAGGGCAGCAGGTACGTAATCGATATATTTATGTCCGCAGGAGGTGCAGGTATAAGTAGTGATTCCGGGCTGTTTGCAGGTAGGCTCCGTGGTTACCGCAGATGTATACTGATGCACATGGATTTTTACGGGAATTTCTTCCGTCTGCTCTTTATTGCAGCGCTTGCAGATTCTTACCTGTTCACCGGTTTCGGTTTCCGTTGCTTCCTTTGTTACCTTCCATTCTCCCCAATCGTGTCCCAGGGCATCCACATAATTGTCCCTGTATTCCGTTCCGCAGACACTGCAGGTGTAAAGAGTGTAACCCTGGTCCTCACAGGTCGGCTCCACCGTTGAAGCTACATAGCTATGGTTCACCGGTTCCGTGATATTATCCATATAACCATATCCGCAGCGCCTGCAGATATGGGACGTGTAACCGCCATTTTGGCAGGTAGGGGAATATACTCTTTCCTGATAATCATGACCCAGAGCGTCGGTTTCTGTATCAACATAACTGTCACCGCAGGCACAGGTATGGGTCGTATAGCCCTTTTCCGTACAGGTAGGCGCTGTTACCACAGCGGTATACTTATGCACATGTTCCGTGGTCGGAATGACCTTGGTTTCTTCTTCCTTACAACGCTTACAGCTTCTCTTGGCAAGACCTGTTTCCGTTTCCGTTGCTTCCTGCACCGTTTCCCATTCGCCAAAGTCATGGCCGAGGGCATCGGTATAATTGCCAACGTAGCTGTCGCCACACTTACAGGTAAACGTGGTATAACCCTTTTCCGTACAGGTAGGCGCTGTTACGGTTTCTGTGTATACATGCTCATGTTCCTTCTTGGGAATTTCACGGGTTTCTTCTTCACCGCAGCGTTTGCAGCTTCTCTTTTCCAGTCCGGCTTCTTCTTCCGTTGCTTCCCGGACGGTTCCCCATTCGCCGAATTCATGGCCAAGGGCATCGGTATAAGTATCTACATAACTGTTGCCGCACTTCTCACAGGTATGTGTCGTATAACCCTGCTCCGTACAGGTGGGAGCGGTAACTGTTTCGGTATAGGCATGTTCATGCGGTTTTCTCGGAATTTCACGGGTTTCTTCTTCATCACAGCGTACGCAAGTTCTCTTTTCCAGACCTGCTTCGTCTTCCGTTGCTTCCTGCACCGTTTCCCATTCACCGAACTCATGGCCGAGAGGTTCCGTGTAATCACCGATATAACTGTCTCCACACTTCTTACAGGTATAGGTCGTATAGCCTTTTTCCGTACAGGTGGGGTCTGTGACAACCTTGTCATATTCATGGTTGCAGACAGCTACCTTTACGTGGCAGAGGGAAGTCACGCCGTTTGCGGTTACCTTAATGTCTGCTTCGCCGTAATTCTTTGCCGTCAGCACACCGTTTCTTACGGTTACTACCTTGGTATTGGTAGAAGCATAGCTTAAGCTCTGGCTGTAGCCTACGACATCTGCCGCAAGCTGGGTGGTTGCTCCCTTGTCCATGGTAATGTTTTCCGTTTCAAGAATAACTTTGCTTTCTTTTACGGTAATGCGGCACTCTGCCACAACGTCATTTGCCGTTGCGGTAATAATGGTTTCACCTTCGCCGACTGCGGTTACTTTACCGTTTACAACCGTTGCCACTTCCGGACGGGAGCTTTCCCATACGGCTTTCTTCACAGGGCCGTCAATGGTTGCCCGAAGGGTATAGGTATTGCCTTTTTTTGTATATAATGTGTACTTGTTCTGACTGAGTGTAATGGTCGGTTCATAGGCGCTGACCGTTACCTCCACGGTGTCGGATACGCCGTTTGCCGTTGCCGTAACGGTTGCGGTTCCCACGCTCTTAGCGGTCAGCTTGCCGCCGCTTATGCTTACCACTTTGCTGTTGGAGGTCGTCCACTTTATGGTATTCTTTCTGCCTGTTACCTGATAAGAAAGAGTACAGGTTTTGTCTGTACCTTTGGTTTTCAGAGAAACTTCCTCATTATAAATTTCCATGCGGCTGTCTTTTACCGTTACTTCGCAGGTATCCGTGGTATCACGGGAAACCGTTCCTGCTGCCGCATTGCTTAAGGAAATCCGGATGGTTGCCGTACCTTCGCCTACGGCGGTCAGCTTGCCTTTTTCATCCACGGTAACCACATTGTCGTTGGAGCTTTCCCATACGACAACTTCCTTGCCCGTGGCATTGGAACGAATCTGCTTGGTTTCACCGGTATACAAAAGAACTTTTTCTTCGCTGATGGAAAGAGAGTCCTTGATAACCGTTACTTCACAGGTTGCGGACACACCGTTTGCCGTTGCCGTAATGATAGCGGTACCTGTATTTTTACCGGTTACCCTGCCGCCGCTTACGGTTGCAACCGTCTTATCGGAGGTGGTCCATTTTACGGATTTGCCGGTACCCACAATGGTGGGGGTGAGCTTGATAGCGCTGCCGTTTCCCTTGGTGCCGAGCTGCATGGTATCCATATTCAGGGAAATGCTGTTTTTTAACACCTTTACCACGCAGGCATCGGTTTTGCCGTTTGCCGTTGCCATAATCACTGCCTGACCGGCGGAAACGGAAGTTACTTTTCCTTTTTCATCCACCGTGGCAACTGCCGGATTTAAGCTTGTCCATGTCACTGCCTTGGATGCACCCTTTACGGTCGCCCGAAGCTGTACCGTCTGTGTGGAGGTGCCGCCGGTGTAAATAACTGCCGTCGGTTTGTTCACCTTGATACTGCTGTCCACGACCGTTACCGTACATTTCTTATAGGTAAGGCCTATTCTGGCGCTGATGGTGGTGCTGCCCTTCCGGACCGCGGTCACCTTACCGCTCTGATCGACGGTTGCGATATTCACATTGTAAGAAGCCCATTTTGCAAGTTCTTCGCTTCCCACAACGCTGAGCTCCGCAGAGTCGCCGATGTTTAATGTTACTCTTGTCTGACTTAAGGAAAATGTGGCAGCACTGACTGTCATACTTCCCACAAACAAAAGACAGATAAGGGTACATAATAACCAAATCTTCTTTTTCATCTTTTGTCCTCCTTTGCCTTGTATCTTAAAATGATTCATTTATCTTAGAAAGACCACCACAAAAACTTCTTTGCGTTAATCTTAAAGGTAACTTTTTTCGTACCGCCGTAGTTATCTTTTCCGCGGATAATGACGGTGGCGGTTCCTTTGGCTACGTTGTTCCGGTAGCTTACGATTTCAAACTGGTCAGGGTCCACAACCTTGCCCTTTACCTTTACCGTAATCTGTTTCGGGTCGGTTTTGTCAAGCGTAATGGGCTTGCCGGTGTAAATTTGTGCCGGTATGGTAACCGCCGCTCCCGAAATATCGTAGGTTTTGATGGCGTATTCTCCGGTCAAGGGCTCGCCTGTGTAGCTGCCCCTGGGCGTAACGGTCACACAGATAACGGTTCCCGCAGGAATAATGTCCTTCTTGTCGATAACCGTTCCCGCCTTACGCATGGTGCCGTCGTCGAGAGTCGTGTCCTCTTTGTAAGTATAAAGCAGGGTCTTCTCGTAATCCGTTCCCGCATTCAGCACCTTGCCGTCCAAATCGGTTACGGTAACCTTGGTTGCATAAATATTTCCTTTGTTCCGGTACACCTTGTCCGCCGCCGTCAGGGTCAGCCTGCCGATATCCTGCGTCACGATGGTGAACGGCAGAATCTCCTTATAGGTGCCTGTAAAATTGCCCTTTCCTTTAATAGTTACGGAAGGAAGCTTCTTTTCGTTGCTGCCGTCGTTTAAGGCTTTGTTGTTCTTGTAGGTTACGGTATAGTCAATGCCTTCTTTCAGCTGCAGGACATCGCCGCTTTCTGTCATGAAGGTAACGGACAGCTCCGGCTTTGCGCCGCCCTTGGCATAAGGCACTTCTGTGGATACAAGCTTTGCCTCCAGTCTGCCGTCCGCATTGGCTGCCATATTAAATGCCTGGATGCGGAAGGTTTTTTTCATGGTTCCGGTGTAGCCGTTTATGCCGGTGAACACAACGGTTGCGGTTCCGGCATTCTGGTTTTTCTGCCATTGTACCGTGTAGTCCTTGTTTTCCGTCAGGGGCTTTTCTTCCCCGTTTAACTTCATGGTAAGCGTAAGCTCCGGCGTATGGAATTCGCCATTGTATACAAAGGTCTGTCCGGTAAGTCCCGTTACCTTGGCTTTGCTGATAGCCGTACCGGTAATCCGGAACGCTACGCGCCTTGAGCCGCTGTAGCCCGCTTCTTCAATGCCTTCGATAATGGCAAATGCAGTGCCTACCCGGTTGTTATTGCTGTAGCTTACCGTGTAGTGAACGCCCTCTTCCAGTACGGTTTTGCCGTCTTTTACGGTGATTTCCGGTGTCACAACGCCGTTTTTATTTGCCGTTACATAAACCTGTGACGGTATTCTTGCCACGGTAACCTTACTGATAAGCTTGACTGCCGGGTTGTCTTTGACAGACGGCAGCACTGTCAGTTTTACGGTTCTGCTGCCGGTAAAGTTGCCGTTTCCGGTAAGCTCCACGTAGTAGGTACCGATGTCTTTTACGGAGTCAAGTTTTTCCGCGCCGTCCGCAGGCGCTGCGCTGTCTGTGTCTGCGGCATGGAGTGCAGGCTCTGCGCTGTCTGTGTTGAGTTCATTGGCTGCATTGTCCGCGGCGGTTGTTTCATCTGTCTTGTAGTAGCTGTATGTAAACTCGGTCTTGTTCTTTAACTGTCGGCTGCCAAAATACAGGGTGGGCACGGGTTTCTGTGCCTTACCTGTGGAGGCAATGGAAATATTCTCAGCCCCAAACAACGGTGAGCTGATATCCAGGGGCAGTATCTTAAAGGTCTTGGTATCTTTGCCGGTGTAATTGCCCTTGCCGGTCACGGTCAGGGTGGGCGCCTTGGCAGCCATCGTTGCATCGTTGGCATTGATGTTGTTCTTATAGGAAACAGTGTAATCCACCTTCTCCTTCAAAAGGACATTCTTGTCATAAACACGCATTTCGGGCTTTATCGCCGTGCCGGTGTAGTCATAACCGCCCTCACGGATGCCTGCCACCCAGAGTCCTTCCGGTATGATGCCGTCCTCCGGAGTATCCTCCATGAGAATGTCTCCTCGGTCTGCCACGAAATAGGAAACCGCCTTTTCTCCTTCGTATACGCCGATACCTTTTACGGTAAGCTCGTAATTGCCGACTTCCGTAACCTGTTCCTCATAATACACAACATAATCCTTATCCGGAACAAGGGTTTTCCCTTCGCAGATAACGGTTACCTGTGGTATATGCGGCATGCCGTCGTAAATAATACCCTCTACCTGCACCTCTGCTTCCGACAGGTCGGTCCGGCTGTATGCCACGCAGAAAATCTCAGGGGCTTCGCAGCTTTCTTTCAGGGCAAGTTTTGCCTGCAGGGTGCCCTCCGCCGTGGAAGTTTCCTGACCGATGTAAAGCAGGTTGTCAGAGCCCAGCACATTTTCCGCCTCTCTGGATTTCACCGCATAAATATTGTAAATCTCATTCGGAAGCAGACCGTCAAAATTCTTTTCCCAATCTGAGAAATCGCCTGCCGGTGCGGCATCTTTGCTGTCGCTGTCATCTGCGGCGTCATTCACATTTTCCGGGCTTTCGGTACCCACTGCGGCATCGGTCATGCTCTCGGTATCAACTGTTGCATTAGTCATGCCCTCAATGTTCTCGACTGTAACCACCGCCTGGCTCGCGGTGCTGCTCTTAAGTTCCTTAGTGACTACTTTGTCGCCGAACAGATACTGTTCGGTTACCCCCGTCTTTTCTCCAAATAAGGGATTGCCGTAGGTATACAAACCACCCTTACTGTCAACGGCGATGTGCTGCCGGTATACCGAACCATCCACTACATAAGTAGCACAGACTACCGCTTCGGCTGTTTCCGTAAAGTCTTCCCTTTGTTTTCCTTCTTTGGTGCCCAACCACTCCCAAAGAGTTCCGTCCTTTTTCACAACCGCAAACTGGGTAAATAAAGTACTGATGGTTGACAAATAAGTATATTCCACATCGGGATATACCAAAAAGCTCTTTATATTTTCCGCCTGAAGCGTGGGTTCCAAATCTGTTTCATCCGCATAGAATGAACCACCGGAAGAACCGCCCTTATAGCTTCCCCATGTATACAGATCCTTGCTCACTCCGGAAGCTGTGCCCTGCACAATAGCCGCACAAAGCTTTCCGCCGAATAAGAACTGAAATTCCGTCACTTTTTTATCCGCCAGAACAGCCGTAGGCAGGTAACTGTAGCCGCCGGTGCTGCCATTACCGAGCTGACCTGCCTGATTGCGTCCCCACAGATACAGTTTTCCTTCCTTAGTCAGCGCTGCACAGGTTCCGTTCTGCACCGTAAACTCTTTTATTCCGCTGATGCTTATCTTGGCCGGTGTATTATTTTTTGTCGAGGTTCCCGCATTTGTGCTTATGCCAAGCTGACCGTATGCATTGGACCCCCAGGCATACAGTTCTCCGCCTGCAGTCAGTGCATACTTGGAACCGTAATTTTCATCTTCATAAAATCCGGCAATTTCTTCCTCCGATAAAATCTGCTGCTGGGGAATCCACTGTTCGTTGTCCCCTTCTCCTGCCATCTGTCCGTAGCCATAACCCCATATCCAGAGCGTGCCGTTTTTCCGGACAGCCACGCCGTTTTCATAATCGATGTGTACTTCTTTCACGCCGTCCAGGATATGCACCGCCTCTTCCGGCGAGACAACGGACTGCGTACGGATTTTTCCGGCAATACCGTAAGTATTGTTTCCCCACAGCCAGAGTGCGCCGGATTTCTCTATCGCCGCACAGGTGCCCCGGTAAACGGTAAAGCTTTCCACATTGGTAAGGAGTCGGGTGGGAACCGTCACATACATGGAATTACTGCTGTTAATTTCATTATAGCTGTTGGTTCCCCACAGGTACAATTCGCCGTCGGTAGTGATTGCCACACCGTTTTTGCTGACGCCGTCTGATGGGAAATACACGTTTGCCACCTTGGTATCTTTCCTGTCAAACTCCACCTTGTAGGGGGTAAGCTGCTTGCTTCCGAGCTGCCCGTTCGCCAGTCTGCCATGGGAGTCCGAACCCCACATATACAGACTGCCGTCCTTAGTAACAGCAGCGCACAAAGGATTTCTGTCGTCCGGGAACCGGAATTCTTTTACATTCTCCAGCACCTTGACCGGTTTGTCCTGATTGTCCGTACTGCCGATACCAACCTGACCGTAGTCATTTCCGCCCCACATATACAGGCTGCCGTTCGCCGTCAGCGCCGCATAGGTTACATTTTTATCGTAGGAGCCTCTGTTGTAAACCGTTGCGTACACTTGCTCTACATATGCCGAATCTGAAAGCTTCTTTGCGGCATTCGGGTTAATCGTTAAGGTAACGGTTCCCGTTACTTTGTCCACACCGTCCGGCAGCTTGACTTCTGCCGAATAAAGTGCGCCGTCTTTTTTTACATAAATATTCTGTTTGCCGACATTTAAGTTTAACCGGGTTTCGCCCTTAGAATTTGTCACATTGTTGCCGGTTGCCGCGATAACAGCAGCTCCCGCTACCGGATTGCCTGCTTTGTCCAAAATCCGGACATTGCCCTGATACTGCACATGGGGGCAGTCTCCCCAGCCGAAGTGGGGCGCATAATCCAGGGAAAAATATGCCGAACCCCAGGAAACGTTTTTCTCTATTAACGGCCATTTTTTCGTGAAAATTTTCAGAGTTTCCACTTTTATATCGGCTTCAAAATATGGCCCTATGTTCACAGTGAAACAGGTATTGCAAAGGTGTCTGTTGGAAGAACTGTCCAGTACCTTGGCTTTGGCCTTTATTTTCAGCTTTAAGCCGCCCTCCGCTTCTGCTGCTAGGCTTGCAATTTTATCATCAATAAGTTCCAAACCCATCGATATTTTAAGTCCTACCTTAAAGGTCACTTCCACCGTTTTGGTAAGTGTAAGCTCCGGCGTCTTGGAAGTATTCTCCACCCCGGTGTTTTTGTTACAACGGAAACCAACAGAACCTGTCAGCGTACCTTCCGCACTGACATTTCCCTCTACGGATAATACAAACTGTACTTTAGCGGAAAATACCAGGCCGGTAAGTCCCAGCGGTTCTTTTATTTCGCCCAGCAGAATATCCTTAGTCCATTCTTTCTCGTCAATCTTTACTTCTGCTTTTATGGTGACACCGTAACTGACACCGGCTTCAATGGTATTGATGTCATTTGCTGTATCCACGTAAATCTTAACAGAAACCGCTCCGCCTATATCACTGAGTTCAATTTTTACGTTGCTCTCAGGCGGCTTAACCTCAAGGTTTGCCATCTTCCATGGAAAACTCACACCGCCGTACGCAGTGCCGGCTCTGTCGGCCTGCGTTGCAATGCTGTCCGCTTCTGCAGGCTCCGTTATGCCTTCAACTGCTTCTGCAGGCTCCGTTGTACCTTCAACTGCCCCTGCCGTTTCCGTTATGCTTTCAACTGCTCCTGCCGCGTAGGTCTCCACTGCGGTGCCGCTGTCGTCATCGGCGGGATTGGCCGCTCCGTATTTAATAAAGGAAATAACATCCTCGTATTCCGGATCCGCGCCCTGAATGGTAAGAACGGTATTTTCCGCCTCGCCCTCTGTACTCAGGGATGTAACACGGGTAATGATAACATCTTCATCCGTGTAATAATAGGTAAAAATGTCGCCCTCTTTCAGTGCCAGAAAATCCTCACCGGGATTTTTAATTTTCCAGACAAGATTTTCTTCGTCCGCTTCCGAAACCACATTTACCGAAGCATCCGTGCTCTTAGGAATGACCGTTACAGAGTCCGCAAAAACAAGGAAGTTGTTGGTTTCATCCGCATCTAAATTGAGCACCTGGCTCTCGGTGAAGTCACTCGTTGTCTTGGCGAAAAATTCCTGCATTTTCCGGGTATAATCATCAGTTTCAAATACCTTGCTGCAGGGACGCAGACTTACATTATCCACCAGAAAGGCTTTTACATGATAATAAGCAGGCAGGGTATCCGCTTCTATGCTGACTGTGACATTCGTGTCACCTGCAGTGACGTCCGCCGTTCCCGTTGCAATCAGGCGGATGCCGTCTTCTTCATAAATGCCCACTACCAGTGTGCAGTCCTCCAGTGCCTGTATGGAAGCCGTTGCCTTGGTGCCGTCCATCACGACTGAATAAACACCGCAGCCGGTCTGCTCTGTTTCCACTTCCGTTTCGGACATGATATCCTTAAAAAGACGTCCCAGGGAATTCTGCGCTTCCAGGGAAGCATCGCCCATATCCAATTTGGCATCGCCATCGGAAACGGAAGCATCATCTTCACTGACATCTGCGTCATTTCCAGGCTTATCCTTATCTCCGTTTCCTGCATCGCTGTCGCCGGGCTTGTCCGCATTTCCGCTGCTGGCATCGCTGTCGCCGGGCTTATCCGCATTTCCGCTGCTGGTATCACCGGCTCCCTCAATATCGCTGTTGTCTGCCTGACCGGCTTCCGTGACCATGGTCCCGTTCTGTGCCACAGCCGCATATGCAGTCAAGTCTACACTTGAAAAAGAAAGAAGTGCCGCCAGAAACATACTTAATACTCTCGCACCACTTCTCTTTGTAAATACCTTATGCATATTGCCCTCCTCATGTACGTTCCGGTTGTCCGGAACCCTTGATTTTATCCTGATTTTCATATGTATACATTTATAGTACATGGTACTCCGAATACTATATCTCGTCAAGAAACGAAGAGGGATTTTCCTATTTTTAAGAAGGAATTTTCTCCTGTTTTCATGTAATTCCGGCATCCGGCTGCCTGCTTTATATTATCATTATTTCACGAACAACATCATAATCCCCGATAGGATAGCTCCTATAAGAGGATAGCCCACAATGGTGAGAACCCACTTTTTCACAAAGTCTTTTTTGTTAATATAGGGACGCAAATCCTCCGTGCCCGGAATGACCCACGCTTTTGTGTGATTTACCCAGTACCAGTCAATAAAAAAGCGGTCGAAAATTCCTTCGATGAACCAGATAACCGTTATCTGCCAGAAGCCTTCCCAGAAACCTCTTGCGCCGTTGATACCGTAAACCGCAAGTAACGTAAATCCATACGCCACACCCAGTCCGACAATATCAAAAATTTTAGCATTACTCATAATCTGCTTGCGGGTCATAAGTCCCAGCTCCACGACTCTGTCCTGCACCGGCTTATCATACAGAATGACCAGCCCCTGCGGACCGTTGGCTATTCCCAGCACGCAGGCAAACAACACGATAAAACAAACAACCAAACCTTCAATAATGATCAAAACACATTCCTCTCTTTCTGTTATTTTTCCAATTTTTCAGCAGAAAAAAATACCGGTTAGTTTTTGCTAACCAGTATTACTATATGCTATATTTCGCTTCTTGTAAAGGGGGATTATGTTTTCAGCGTATCCGTTTCATAAGAGTTGTTGCAGCATCATGCCCTCAGTGTATCCGCAACCACAAGTGCTGTTCCGGCAATCATCACCACCAGCGCAACCAGATAAATCCCGGTCAAAGGCTCCCGCAAAAAGAGAAACGACAGGGAGGCTCCCACAAACGGCGCCACTGCGTAGTAAGCACTGGTCTGTGCGGCACCCAGCACATTTTGTGCCCGTATGTATAAGAAAATACTCAGCCCGTAAGCCACAAATCCCAATAACAGCGCCAGCCCGATGTACTTTATTTCCGGCAGATGCTCCCCCGTGGCAAAAGCAATCATCATAGAACCCAGCCCCGAAAAAATACCTTTCAGCACCACAATTTCATAAGTGTTTTTAGAAGAAATTTTGCGTGTGCAGTTATTTTCAAAGCCCCAGCACGTAGTTGCCAGCAGCACAAACAAAGAGCCATAGGAAAAATGCAGACTGTCCGCGCCCTCAAAAGACAACAGTATGCTGGAAAGCGTAATCAACGCAATGGCTCCCCATAGTCTTTTGGACACAGCTTCCTTAAATACAAACAGGGCAATAACCGTTGTCGCCACTATTTCAAAATTTCCGAGCAAAGAGGCATTGGAAGACGTGCCGTAATGCAGTCCCAGCATCAGAAATATCGGCGCTGCGATATCCAGCAGTATCATCCCGACAACAAAAGGAAAGTCCTTTTTCGTTAATCTCTCAATTCCTGTATTTTTTGCCGTGAGCAGTTTTATCCCGCCTGCGACTCCCGCGCCCAAACCAATCCCGATGCCGGCGCCCAGATACAAAAGCGCCGCCAGGATGGTCGTTCCCACATGTTCCAGCAAAATCTTGGACATAGGCACATTCAGCGCATAAAACACCGCCGCCAGCAGTGCGTATAAAATGGCTTTCGGCTTTTTATTTCCTGCTATTTTACTGCTATTCATAATTACCCTCTCTCAATCAAACCTTGTAACCCAGCTTTTCCCGGCATCGTATGCCTCAAAACACAGAGCTATCTGCACCGCCGTCACCTTTTCCACCGCAAGGTTCTCCGGCAGCTCCGTTCTGTCAAAGTACCGGATTTCCATGGTTTCGATGTTTTCCTCAAAGGCTCCGCCAAGCTTCCGGCACAGCACAAAGATTTTAATCACCCCGAAAGGCAGATTGCATTTATTGTGTTTCCGCCAGTCCTGCACGGCAATGATTTTATCCGCGCTTACCTGAAGCCCCGATTCTTCTCTGGTTTCCTTCACGGTATTGGACGCCACGGACTGGTTCACATCGCACCAGCCTCCCGGCAGCGACCAGGTTCCGTTTTTCTCATGCACCAACAGAATTTTTCCATCCTCAAGCATCGCAAATTCTGTCCATTTATTCATATTATGTAGTTCTCTCTGTTGGGTGTTTTTTCCTGTAGGCATCTTGCTTCAGTTTTCCTTCTTGCGTGCCTACTGCTTTTTCCGGCTGTAGGCACTCTGCTTCAGTTTTCCTTCTTGCGTGCCTACTTTTCTTTTTCCCGTAGGCACTTTGCTTCGGATTTCCCTCATTCGTGCCTACTGTTTTTTCTATTTGTAGGCACTGACGACTCTCTTCTTCTCATTCGTGCCTATTCTCCTTTTTTCCATAGGCACTCTGCTTCGACTTTTCCTACTGCGTGCCTATTCTCCCTTTTCCTATAGGCACTTTGCTTCAGTTTTTCCTCCCGCGTGCCTACTTTCCTTATCTTCCTCATTATACACAGATAAGCTTCCTCATGAAAAGTCCAAATGGGAAATTTTAAAAGATGTTGACAGCTCAACTTCTTTTCTGTATGATGTGAGATGTTGAGAGTTCAACATCTGAAAGCTTAACGTAAAGAAAAACATGTAGGAACCTCGCTTCCGGAAAGGATATGTATGGTAGACCGTTTTGAAAAATTTTCCCTTGCCATTTCGGAAATATACCGCTATTGGCACAAAATTGCCGCAGATGAGCTGAGTGAGTATCACCTGAAAAGCTCCCATGCCGTATATCTTACAACCCTGTATCGTTATTCCGATGGGCTGACGGCGCCCCGGCTTGCCGAACTGTGCGGTAAAGATAAAGCCGATGTTTCCCGCATGGTTTCCATTATGGAAGCGAAGGGACTCGTCACCAAGGAAGGCAGCAACCAGAACCGTTACCGCGGAACATTGAAGCTGACGGAGGAAGGTCTGCATGTGGCCGAACAAATCAGCAAGCGCGCCGCCCTCGCCGTAGAAAAAGCAAACGAAGGCATCACCGAAGAAAAAAGAGTCATTTTTACGGAGTGTCTGGACATTATAACCAGAAATTTACAGAGGGTTTCCGAAGAAGGACTGTAACCAATATCGGACAACGAATTTCACAAGAAAATTGTAACCAATATCACGCATGAATTTCGGAAGAAAATATAACTGATATTCAATGTCAATTTCCCTTGAGGGAAATTTGAGAAAGGAATAGTTATGAATATTTTGAAGAAGGCTTACTGCCGTATATATCAGGCGGCATTTCGGGTGGCGATTCCCCTGCTTCCCTATCGGGAGCCGCAAATTCTGCATTCCTGCAGGGAACTGCCGGAAGCACTTTCAGGGAACAGCATCAACAACCTTATGATTGTGACGGACAATGGCATTGTAAAGTTCGGACTTGCCGCAAAGGTTACGGCTGTGTTGGATGAAGCCGGTATTTCTTACTGCGTCTATGAAAAAACCTGCCCCAATCCGACCGTGAAAAATGTGGAAGCCGCCTTAAAACTTTACAAAGAACACGGCTGTCAGGCACTGATTGCCATCGGCGGCGGTTCTGCCATGGACTGTGCCAAAGCAGTCGGCGCAAGAGTGGCATATCCCGGCAAAACCCTGAACCAGTTGAAGGGCACGCTGCATGTACTGCGGAAAATCCCCCTGTTAATTGCTATTCCCACAACCGCCGGTACCGGCAGCGAAAATACACTTGCCGCCGTTATCACCGACCCCGACCAGAAGTATAAATATGTACTGAATGATTTCGTTTTAATTCCGAGGTATGCCGTTCTGGATGCTTCCATGACATACTCCCTGCCGCCTTCCCTCACCGCAACCACCGGGATGGATGCGCTGACCCATGCGGTGGAAGCCTACATCGGACGCTCCACCACAAAGGAAACCCGCCAAATGGCGCTTTCCGCAACGAAACTTATTTTTGCCAATATTGAAAGAGCCTACGAAAACGGCTCCGATGAAGAGGCCCGTTCCAATATGCTGCTTGCCTCTTACCGGGCAGGATTTGCTTTTTCCCGGTCCTATGTGGGATACATCCATGCCGTAGCGCATTCTCTCGGCGGGCAATACAATGTGCCCCACGGACTTGCAAACGCGGTCATCATGCCTTATGTGCTGGATGCTTACGGCTCCGGCGTATATAAAAAATTGCAGCAGATGGGCTGCGCCGCAGGTGTATGCACGGAGGAAGACTCTCCCGAAGAAGGTGCAAAAAAGTTTATCGCCGCTATCCGTTCCTTGAATGAGCGGATGCAGATACCCACTTATATAGAAGGGATTCAGGAAAGTGACATTCCTGTCATGGCGGCTCATGCCGAGAAGGAAGCCAATCCTCTCTATCCCGTTCCGAAGTTAATGACCGAAAAAGAGTTGGAAAACTTTTACCGGGTTTTACAACCGGCAAAAAATATCTGAATTTAAGGAGTTATCATGGACAGCACACAAATCGACGACATCTTACAGTTACAACGTGATTTTTACGACAGTGGTGCCACCATTCCCGTCAGTTTTCGTAAGAGGCAATTAAAGAAACTGTATCAGGCGGTTCAAAAATACCGGCTGCAAATAGAAGAAGCCCTGAAAAAGGACCTTGGGAAAAGCAGTTATGAGAGCTTTATGTGCGAAATCGGGCTGGTGTTGTCCGAAATCAGCTACATGATACGCCATGTAAAGAAATTTTCCAAAAGAAAAACCGTCTACACCCCGCTTGCACAATTTGCTTCCCATAGTTATGTGCAGCCGGTGCCTTACGGCAACACCCTCATCATGAGTCCGTGGAACTATCCTTTTCTGCTCTCCATAGACCCTTTAGTTGATGCCATTGCGGCGGGAAACACCGCTATCGTGAAACCCAGTGCTTATTCTCCCGCCACTTCAAAAGTTATAGAGATGCTGGTAAAGGAATGTTTTTCTCCCGCCCATGTGTCGGTGGTAACCGGCGGCAGAGCCGAAAATGCGGCTCTTTTAGAAAAGAAATTTGATTTCATCTTTTTTACCGGCTCCCAGAACGTTGGCAGGGAAGTCATGCGCCACGCAGCCGTTAATCTGACACCGGTTGTGTTAGAGCTTGGCGGCAAGAGCCCCTGCATTGTGGAGGAAAGCGCCGATATCCGTCTGGCTGCCAGACGCATTGTTTTCGGCAAATACTTAAACTGCGGGCAGACCTGCGTAGCTCCCGACTTTATCCTCTGTCACAAAAGCATTCAGGACAAGCTGCTGCAGGAACTGAAATTACAGGTAGAAAAACAGTTTGGCAGTGACCCCCTGGCAGATAACGATTATGGGAAAATTATCAATCAGAAGCACTTTGACAGACTGTGCCGCCTATTACAATCCGGGGAACTATACCTTGGCGGGGAAACCGATGCAGAGGCTCTCCGCATTGCGCCTGCTATTATGACACATGTGGCTTTTGATGACCCCGTCATGCAGGAAGAAATTTTCGGTCCTGTTTTACCGGTCCTTACCTATGAGAATTTTGATGAGCTGATGCTTCTTCTGAAAAAACGTCCCAAGCCGCTGGCGCAGTATCTTTTCAGCAGCAATAAAGCACACATCCGCCGGGTAAACGAGGAACTTTCCTATGGCGGCGGCTGCATCAACGACACCATCATCCACCTTGCCACTTCCGAAATGGGCTTCGGTGGCGTGGGAGAAAGCGGTATGGGCGCTTATCACGGAAAAGCCGGTTTTGATGCTTTTTCCCATCAGAAAAGTATTGTGGACAAAAAGACCTGGCTGGATTTACCCATGCGTTACCAGCCGTATACCAGTAAGCTTTACCGTAAGCTTTTGCAGATTTTCCTGCGGTAAACCTGACATAAAAATTGCGGAAACTATTTACATATCAATATTATCCTCGCGGATTTTCGCCCGGAACCAGAGAAAGGAAACCTTATGAGCATTAAAATTATTGTAGACTCAACAACCGATTTAACCAACAGCACCAGAAACCGTGTAACGGTAGTACCTCTTACCGTCTGCTTCGGTGCGGAAGAATACATAGACGGTGTCAATCTGACACACAAGGAATTTTATGAGAAGCTAATTGAAAGTGACACTCTTCCCACCACCAGTCAGGCAACTCCCTCTGCCTTTATGAGGGCACTGGACGATGTCCTGGAACCGGATGACAGTGCTGTCATTATTACGCTTTCTTCCAAGCTTTCCGGCACTTATCAGAGTGCAGTGATTGCTGCCTCCGACTATGAAAATGTCTATGTGGTGGACAGCAGCTCTGCGGCTATCGGTGCCTCTATTTTAACCGAATTTGCCCTTCAGTGTCTGGATGAGGGCATGTCTGCCGCAGAAATTGCTGAAGCGTTGGAAAAGAAAAAAGAGGATATCTGCCTGATCGCCATGCTTGATACCCTCGAATACCTGAAAAAAGGCGGCCGGATTTCTCCGACCGTAGCCTTTGCCGGCGGACTGTTAAACATCAAGCCGGTTGTGAATATTGAAAACGGAGTCATTAATATTTTAGGAAAAGCCCGCGGCTCCAAGCAGGGCAACAACCTTTTGGTTCAAGAAATCCAGAAAGCCGGCGGCATTGATTTTTCCCTGCCCATTCTTTTAGGCTACACCGGTCTTACGGATGTGCTGCTCAAAAAATACATCGAAGACAGCAAGGCTCTTTGGGAAAACGGCACGGAAAATCTGCGTTACACCTCCATTGGCAGTGTAATCGGAACCCATACCGGTCCGGGTGTCATCGCAGCAGCATTTTTCCGGAAGTAAGTATTTCAACCCGCATCTTATCCGGTTTTTATTTTAATTATCGCTGTATTTATATTTCTTAAGCCTGCTGCCGGTTATCAGGCACAACAGGGTGCCGATTACCCCAAGAAGAAACATCATAAGCGCCGCACCGGAGCCTTTCCCGCTTCCGAACAGTGCCGTCAGCACCGGTGACGCAGCATGCCTTGCCATGAAAGGCTCGCATACATTGTCCACCATAAAGCCGCCCCAGAAAAGACCTATGGGTATGGTAAAAAACTGAAATGTATTTCTGCAGGCATACACTCTTCCCTGAAGCTCGACAGGAATGGTGTTCCGCATGATAACATCCAGATTGGCACTCATAACAGGTACAAGCAGCCAGCCTATCAACTGTCCCACGCACCAGAGTATGGGCGACCTTGCCAGCCCCATCAGATAATTTTCCGTACCGAGGGAAAAAAGCATGGTAAGATACACCACTTTTACCCGATTTTGGGGTTTTGGCATGAAAGTAACCATCACGCTTCCGATTGCCATGGCAATTCCGGCAAAGGAGGTAACAATTCCAAGAACCGCTGTCCCGCCTCTCGGGTTGGGAATGACAAGCCCCGGTAAAGCCGCATCAAAAGCGGAAGAAACCAGATTGACTCCCGACATAAAAAGAATCAGGGTCAAAATCATAGGCGTTTTCCGCAGAAAAACAATGCCCTCTTTTGCCAGTGTCAGAAAGCTTTCCCTTTTATTTTTACCGGTATCCGGCAGCCTGATAAAAGCTGCCAGTGCGACAAACGCTATGAGAAAGCTGCACAAGTCCACACCGATTACCACATCCAGCCCCGCCAGACCGTAAAGCGCCGTCGCAATAAGCGGGTTTAAGATAGATATCAGTGACCGGGAAAATGACTGAAAGCCGCTGGTCTTCTGGTAATCATCCTTATTGACAATAAGAGTCATTGCCACTTCCGAAGCCGGCTGCTGAACCGTATTCATCAGCCCGGAAAAAGCGTTTATCGCATAAAGATGCCAGACCGCCAGACTGTCTGTTTTATAAAGAAGAAACACCGCAACCGTACAGACGGCAGCCAGTGTATCGCAGACAAGCATGGTTTTCTTTTTGTCAAAATGGTCCGTCAGTGCTCCGGCAAAAATACTCATCAGCACATACGGTGCATACGAACATAAGGTAAGCGCCGCCGTGCTTAAGGATGAGCCTGTTTTCTCATACAGCCACAGGGTCAGGGCAAATGCCGTGATGCTGCTTCCCAACTGGGATAAGCTCTGCGTACTCCATAAAATATAAAAATCTTTTAATCTGTTTTTCTTATTCATTTCTTTGCTCCTTCATCAAAATTTCACTGTGTAAGAAGCAAAGTCTGAGGATATACTACCTCAGTAATCTCCATGCAGTCTCCTCAGACTCTGCATGGAGCTAATGCAATACAAAGACGCATTGAAATCCTCCCCTTTTATCACATATCCCTCACATGGTATGTGGCTGCGGACCTAATTAGCCCTTTAATCCTCTTGCCTGTCTGTCCATATCTTCTACAACGATGTCGTAGATTTCGCCGAGAGACGCGCAGTATTCCAGCACCTTCCAGGGCTCGTTGGTATGGAAATGAATTTTAATCAGTTCGTCGTCGCCAACGGCTAAAAGGCAGTCGCCCTTGAAATTCTCTGTGAAGTAATCACTGATGACATCCTCGTCCAAGTCGTGTCCCTCAATCAATAACTGTGTATCATATCTGAATTCTATCATGGAAAATCCTCCTGAAAATTTATTTTACCTCTGTATTATAAAGGCTGGTGATGCTGTTTGCAAGCGCTAACCTACGCAATACTATAGCGGTTTACATGGCATCCAAGGGTTCGCAATACCCTGCGGCTTTCATGTCCCGCCCGGCCTGTATATAATGCTGCGCGCTTTCTTTAAGTCCCGCTATTTCCTCCGGTGTAAGCGCCCGGGTAACTTTGGCGGGTCTGCCCATGACCATAGAGCCGTCCGGAATATTCTGGCGCTCCAGAACGAGGCTCCCTGCTGCCACCAGGCAATTTTTCCCGATGACGCTGCCGTTCATGACGGTAGCTCCCATGCCAATCAGGGTATTGTCCCCTATTTTACAGCCGTGAACAATGGCATTGTGTCCCACTGTAACATGGTTTCCGATAATCGCCGGGTCCACGGGAGAAGTGTGGATGGTGCAGTTGTCCTGGATGTTGGTGCCATTTCCGATTACAATTTTATTGTCATTTCCCCTGAGTACCGCATAGAATAAAACAGTACTATCCTCGCCAATCGTCACGTCCCCGATAATCACTGAGTCTTTGACAATGTTTGCGGATTTTGCTATGGTGCCGGTTACATTTATCATAAGATATCCCTCCGTAATGTATATCCTTTCCTTTTCGCTCCGATATCGAATTCCGTTCAGCCGTTTAACAGTTTCTTCCGCTCCTTGTAGTCCGGCATGATTTCCGCCACCAGCGTCCAGAACGCCTTTGAATGGTCGGGATGGGCAAAATGGGCAAATTCATGCACCACTACATATTCAATGGCTTCTTTCGGATAAAAAATCAATTTGCTGTTCAGTGTGATTTTGCCGGTCTGCGGCTGGCAGGAACCCCATCTGGATGTCATAGCGCGGACGGTCCAGACCGGATACGGCGCTCCGTAAGGAACAAACTGCGGATATGCCCAGTCGATGATTTCCGAAAAAGTCTTCCGGGTGAAGAAACGCATCCATTTTTCCATCATATTCTTCTTATGGGGATAATGGTCGGGCCATTTTGTCCGCAGCACAAGGCTGTCACCCCGGAAGAAGATCTCTTCCCGCCCGGTCGAAGAAGGCGTTTCCCCTGTTGTACTGTTTTCCGCACCAACCGAAGAAAACTTTTCCCCCGCTGCACCGGCTTCCTCCACCACCAGGGTATAATCGCGCCCCAGCAGGCGGAAGATTTCCCCGGTTTCATAATTGTGGGGCCGGTCGCCTGTTTCCTCCCGGCGCTTTTCCACACGTTCAAGCGCTTCTAAGATAAACGGCGCTTTGCTTTCCACAAATTTGTCCACGTAGGCTGCCGGAACCCGCCGGTGTGCAGACACCGCTACCTCCCCGTTGCTCTTGATGCGCAGATTGATGTATTTTACCTGTTTTCGGGTGAGCACATAAGAAATGGTATAGGCTGCATCTTGTGTTTTGTAATAAATATGTCTGATTTCCATGTATGTTATTATACTCCTTTTTCTCCGGATTGACATTCCCAAAATGCAGTTCTATAATGCCAGCAGAAAGGATTTTTAAAATGAAAGAGGTAAACGAAAAAGAAGCACAGTACCGGAAAATGACGGAGACGCCGGTGGTAAAGCTGATTTTGGAGCTGAGTCTTCCCACCACCGTCAGCATGCTGGTTACAAATTTATATAATATGGTAGATACTTATTTTGTCAGCGGTATCAGCTTAAGCGCCTCCGGCGCGGTGGGCATCGTTTTCGGACTGATGGCAATTATTCAGGCGTTTGGTTTTATGTTCGGACACGGTTCCGGCAGCATTATCAGCCGTCTGCTGGGTGCCAGAGATACCGAACGGGCAAGACATTTTTCCGCAAACGGCTTTTATCTTTCTCTTGCCAGCGGTCTGTTTATTATGATAATGGGGCTGGTTCTTTTAACGCCTCTCTGCCGGTTGCTCGGCAGCACCGACACCATTCTGCCCTATGCACGCACCTACGCCTTTTACATCCTGCTGTCCGCTCCCGCCATGACCACGAGCTGCGTGATGAACAATATTCTGCGTTACGAGGGACATGCCTCCTTTGCCATGGTGGGGCTGATTTCCGGCAGCATCATTAACATGGGCGGCGATGCGCTTTTTGTGTCAGGTCTTTCCATGGGAATTGCGGGTGCGGGACTTTCCACCATGATTTCCCAGTACATTTCCTTCTTCATCCTGCTCCGGTTCTTCTTACGGGGAAAGGTGCAAAGCAGCTTTGCACCGCGCTACATCAATCTGAACGCAAAGGATATCTGGGACATTGTTTTCACCGGTTTTCCCAGTATGCTGCGACAGGGCATGGGCAGTATTTCCACCATGGCTCTTAACCGGCTCGCCGCTCCTTACGGGGATGCCGCCATTGCCGCTTTGAGCGTCGTTGCCCGCATTTTCAACTTCCTCTACAGCGTGGCACTTGGCATTGCTCAAGGCTTCCAGCCTGTTTCTTCCTTTAATTACGGCGCAAAAAAATATCCCCGGGTACGGAAAGCATTTCTGTTTACCCTGGGACTTGGTACCTGTATTATGTTATGCTTCGGCGTGTTGGGATTTATTTTCGATAAAGAACTGATTGCCATGTTTTTACAAGACGCGCAGGCTGCGGACATCGCTGTCTACACCCTGCGCCTGCAGTGCGTCACCCTTGCCTTCGTGCCGGTGTGCATCTGCGGAAATATGCTCTTCCAGTCCATCGGTCTTGCCGGAAGAGCCTCCTTTTTATCCTCGCTGCGGAGCGGACTGATTTTCATTCCCACCCTGTTCCTTTTAACACCGTTCTTTCACCTGAAAGGCATCGAATGGTCGCAGCCCGTTGCGGATGTGCTTTCCGCCGCCATTTCTCTTCCTTTTATTTGGAAGATTTTGCAGCAGCTAAACGTTTCGACGGACGATAAATCATCAGTGCAATAAAAATCAACAATGCCGTTATGGAAAGGCTTAAGGGATATGCCAGCATAATAGTCGTAAAGGTGCGATGACTTGGGAACACCACATAAATCCAGAAAATTCTCACGGCGCACACCCCGATTACCGTCAGAATGGCGGGCACTAAGGAAATGCCGAAGCCTCGCAGATAACCGGACATGTTTTCATACAACATACTGAACGTGTAAGCTGCAAAGATAAGCACCAGCCGGATGTAGCCCGTTTCCACAACCTGCGGGTCATTGTTGAACAGCGACAGCAGGAATTTGCCGGACAAAAGTACTATGAGGATAGTGGTGGCAGAAGCAATAGCATCTTCTAAAATGCAGAGAAGCAGTGTCTTTTTGCAGCGCTTCAGATTGCCCGCCCCGTAGTTTTGCCCTACAAAGGTTGTGCACGCCTGGCTGAAGGAGTTCATCACATCATAAGCAAAAATCTCAATATTGAATGCCGCACTGGAGGCCGCCATAACAACGGTTCCCAGACTGTTGATTGCGGATTGGATAATAATGTTTGCCACCGCAAAGACCGCACTCTGAATACCCGCGGGCAGACCAATCTTCATAATTCTTCCCAGAATATCCCCATCCACGCGCAAATCCTGTATATTCACATGAATAACCTTGTCCGAATGCATCAGCTTGATAAACAGAAACACCGAGCTTATCACATTAGACAGCACCGTGGCAATCGCCACGCCGTTTACCGTCATTTTCAGCACAATAACAAAGAATAAGTTGAGCAGCACGTTCAAAACACCGGACACAGCCAGCGCTGCCAGCGGCATCCTGGTATCACCCACACTTCTGAAAATCGCCGCCTCAAAGTTATATAAAAGGATGGCGGGCATACCTAAAAGGTAAATCCGTATGTAAAGCAGCGCATAGGGGTAAACCTCATCCGGCACGTTTATCAGCCGCAGAAGGTTTCCGATAAACAGTTGCCCTACCAGTGCCACCAGTACACCGCCGATGAGCGCCATTAAAATAGAAGTATGTACTGCCTTGTGAATGGTCTTTTCGTCGTTTTTTCCCACTGCATTGGCAATGACCACGTTGGCGCCCAGTGCAATGCCGATAAACAAATTTAAGATAAGACCGATAATGGGACTGTTGGCGCCGACTGCTGCTACCGCCACCGTCTTGATATCCCCGGTAAAGTTTCCGACAATCGCAATATCCGAGGCATTAAAAAGCTGCTCCAGGATGCCTGTTGCAGCGACGGGTAATGCATACATGGGAAGTTTGTTCCAGATAGACCCGTGCAGCATGTCAATTTTTTGTTTTTGTACTTCTGTCTCCAATTTTCTCACCTGATTTTATGATTGATTTTTACTATTTTATGCTTTCCTTATTACCGTTTACAGGGGTAATATGGTATAGTAGAATATTAGATAAAGAAGTTTTTCTTGTCAAGAGATTTATCAAAGGACACCCTGCCAATGAAAAATATATTTTACAAACAACGGGAGGATTTTCTTAAGACTCTTCCCGAAAGAGATAAAAAATTTACTTTCCCGGATGATGTGGAAGAAATAAAAAATGTTCCCTATGCCTCAGACGGACTGCCTGCCCACAGGCTGGATATTTACCGTCCCCGCAAGGCCGGCGGGCAAAAACTTCCCGTGATTGTGAATGTGCACGGCGGCGGCCTTATTATCGGCTGCAAGGAATTTAACCGTTATTTCTGTGCCAATCTTTGTAAAAAGGGATATCTTGTTTTCAGCGTGGAGTACCGGCTGGTGCCGGACTGCCTGTTTTTTGACCAGTGCCGGGACGTGTTTGCCGCCATGGATTTTATCGGTGAGCATCTTGCGGAATACAGCGGTCTGCCGGATCGGATTTTTGCGGTAGGCGACAGCGGCGGCGCCTGCCTGCTGACCTATTGTCTGGCCATGCAGAATTCCCGGGCGGTAGCAAAAGCTGCCGGGGCAATGTCTTCTCCGGCTTACGAAGCGGCCGGTGCGGATTTCGCGCCGTCATCCCTTCCTGTAAAGGCGGCCGGCTTCATCAGCGGCATGTTTTATACCACCAAATTCGATAAGATCGGACTTTTCCTGCCAAATTACCTGTTTGGCAAAGGTTATAAGCACAGCGCCTTTGCTCCTTATGTCAACCCGGAGCATCCCGACATTATAAAGGCTCTGCCCCCCTGCTACCTATTGACAAGCCATGAAGACCATTTGCGAAACTACACGCTGCAGTTTGAAAAGGCATTGTCCCATTATCACATGCCCCATAAGCTGCACGATTTTCCGCCTGATAAAAAATTAGTGCATGCATTCAGTGTATTTGAACCATTTCTCGAAGAAAGCGACGAAACCCTGCAGGAAATAGCCGGGTTCTTTCAGAGCATTGACTAAGGAGGAATTTTATGAATTACGACGAGTCCGTTTTTAAGGAAAAAGCAAACCGGAGAGCACGGCGCATCTGGCTTATCTTTGCCATTCTGCTTTCCGCAAACTATGGAGCCGACGTGGCAAACCACCTGCGGGGCACTACCTATTATCTAATCTTTCTGGCGCTCTGCTGGCTGCCCATTATCATCGGCGAAATTTTACTCCGCATGAAGGGCTTTGCCACAGACCTTTATAAATTCAATCTGGTTATCGGGTACGGCATTTTTTATACTTTTGTGGTGTGTACCACCGAGTCGCCCATTGCCTTTACCTATGTTTTGCCCGTAACAAGCCTTTTGGTCCTGTATAAAAACAAGAAATTCATGGTAGGCTGCGGCATTGTAAACTCCCTGATTATCGTAGGAAGCGCCGCCTACCGGATGATGCTGGGATTTCAGTCTGCTTCCAACATGAAGGATTACCAGCTGGAGCTGGCCTGCATTATCCTCTGTTATGTCTGCTATGTAATGTCCATCAAGCACTTAAATGAGTCCGACGGCGCCATGACCGACAGCATCAAGGCGGATCTGCAGCGTGTCATCACCACTGTGGAGCAGGTAAAACAGGCATGCAACACCATTATGAACGGCGTTACCGTGGTTAGGGAGCTGGCTTCCGAAAATAGCCACGGCGCCACCATTGTGGTAAACAGCCTGCACAAATTAAACGAGCACAACACGGATCTGCAGGAAAGCACGGCTTCTTCCAATCAGATGACTTCCGATATTCACGCCCAGGTAAACCATGTGGCGGAAATGATTGAACAGATGGTCGCCCTCACGACCACTTCCATGCAGCACGCAAGGGTGAGCTCCGCGGATTTGGCGGACTTGGTTACCACTACCAACACCATGGCTTCCCTTTCCGGAGAAATCGAGCAGACCCTGCAGAACTTCAAGGCCGAATTTGCCATGGTGAAAAAAGAAACCGGCATTATTGAAAACATTACCTCCCAGACGAACCTGTTGGCGTTGAATGCTTCCATCGAAGCTGCCCGCGTCGGCGATGCCGGAAAAGGCTTTGCCGTTGTTGCCGAGCAGATACGTTCCTTAAGTGAAGAAACCAAGACCTCTTCCGGTCAAATCAGACAGGCCTTAAAGCATCTGGAAGACACCGCCGAAAAGATGACGGCTTCCATGGAAGAAACCCTGCGTTTAATCCAGCTTACCCTTACCAAGGTGACACAGACCGGCAGCAGTATGACGGAAATCGCTTCCGACACCACGCAGATTGGAGAAAACATCCAGGTTATCGACAGTGCCATGAAGGAAGTGGAAGCCTCCAACCTTCATCTGGTTGACAATCTGAAACAGGTTTCCGGCATTGTGGGCGATATGACAAACTGTATCGCCGACTCCAACGAAATTAACAACCGTATGCTCAGCAAATACGATGAATCTGCCAACAATATCAATTCCATTGAGCTGGTTATCGAATCGCTGATGTGTGAACTGGGTATCGGTGGTTTTATGGGCATGGAAGATGTTCTGCCCGGCATGAAACTGATGGTTACCATAAAGAATACTAAGAATTTTTACGGAGAAGTGCTGGCACGGGAAAACAATACCTTATCCGTTTCCCTTACCGAAGCTCCCGACATTTCCGACGTTACCGAGTGTAAACTACAGGTAACCGTGGGCAATGTGCTGTACTGCTGGGATACCGCGAAAATCGTACATACGGCAAAGGAGCTTTCCAACCACTTTACCATTAACATTGAGTCCCGTCCCAAGATTAACAACCGCCGCAAATACCCGCGGCTGGATGTTTCCAATACCTGCACCATTACGCCTGCGGACGGCGCTACCGTCATCGAGGGCAAGCTGGACAACTTAAGCGCCAACGGCTTTGCTTTCCTGACCCACGACGACTATTTCGCCACCCACAAGGGTGCCGTTATCACCATGAAAATCCACAACTTCGACCTGCCCCAGCACGACGTCCTGGAGGGTCGCGTCATCCGCTGCACCAACAACGAAGGACTCTACATCGTAGGCTGCCAGATGCCCGGCGATGATTTCCTCATTCGGGATTATGTGAAGGAAAGGCTGTGACCCTCTGTTAATATAGAAATCTTATATGTTTTCATATGGGAAATTTGTACGAAAGAGGGATGATTGCTATGATGACTATAGAAAGTCTGATTGCTGTTGTAAGCCTCGTGCTTACAGCATTCGGTCTTGGATATACCATCGGAAACGATAAATCACAAAAATAACCGCCCATCTGCAAACTGTGCGGTTATTTTTGTAATCAAACTATTGTGGACTAACCGTCTATCGGTAGTGCTCTTTGTATATTCACATTATCCTTAATACATATTATTGTCAACTAAATTTTGAAACTATTGTTTATACCCGGAAATCTGCTACATATCCATATAATCAAACAAACTCATCTGTGTATCCAGCCATTTTTCCTGCTTCGGAATGTGCAGATGTCCTTTTAAGGCTTTCTCATAAGTGGAAACGGTCATACAACCGATGCAATCCGCTCCAAATTTTTTCAGTTCCCTTCCTTTATTCTGTTTGCCAGCCATTCACTGTAAAATGCGGGAATATCCGTGCGCATGCCGGTCTGGATAATCATGTTTTCACCTGCACAGTTCTTTTTCTTGTATCTCTAAAATAATAAATCCTAAAAATCTGCAAATTACCGACAAGTTAGATACCTTGAGAATACGGCCTTTTACTTTAGCTGTGTATTGCCATGGCAAGTTACCGGCAAGTTAAATTTTTTTATTTTATCCCTCAAAAATACTATATATTGTATCATTTTGGCCTATACCATACTATTTTATGTTTAATATTTAGTAAACAGCAAATTACCGGCAAGTTATTATGCCCAAAACGGGATATACTTCATATACCTGGGAGCTGTATTAGGGTCTAAAGGCTTTATCAACTTTAGTTTTACTGTATCTTTAATTAACCGTGACACACTTCCTGCCGAAGATTCTTTTATGCCAAACCGTTCTCTCAGGGAGCTGTTTGTTAATTGCTCTCCTTGCACTTGCTTAATACATGCATGTAAATAGCATGCCCTGATTTTATCTTCTGGTGACATATTGGTAAATGGTAATTCTGAATACAATGTAACTCTTGTACTTTCTTCAAACACTTCGATTTTGGGTGCCGGTAATTGATAAAATTCGCAGGCAATTACTATTTTATCCCACCCCGTACCAAGCTCTTCACACATTTTTAATCGCCGCATTAAAGATGCTAATTTTTCATTTCTTGACTTTGGAGGATTATCAATTATTCTCTCAACATTTACAAGTGGGATTCCCGCATTTGTTATTTCAATCCTATTATCAAATATCTCGACAACAGGTCCCGTTCCTGATATCGATAAATCCTGATGTATTAATGCATTGGCTATAGCTTCTCGTAATGCTAATAACGGATAGGCTGTTTTTTTATCTCTTTTCGCATCCACTATAATCTCTTCTGTTGGAATTAATGCTTCCATATATTTCATTACATTTTCAAATCCTACTGCATATCCCTTCGACTCTGTATTTTCTTTTTTCATCAATAATCGATTATTTCCATCATACTGCACAATACGAATAGCTTTTCTTGATATCTTAGAAAATTTATTTATATTTTTGGCAAATAAAATTGCTCCTAAGTTTGAAATTGCATACAAGCCATTTTCTTGCTTATTAAGGATGCCCTCTTGTATAAAATAATGTGAAACACCGTTCATATCGGAAGGAACCGGAATATCACAAAGATCAAAATACACGGAATAATCCAGAAACTGCATTGCATCATTAATTGTTAAATCAGTTATTGCCGATTTATCTTCAAATTTTATATTCTTAAGTCTGTCCCATAATTGTGCTTCAACCATCGGATATTCCTTTAATTTCTTGGTATAACTACCTATTCGAATATAATCCACCTTTTCAAACTTAACAGGAAAGGAAGTTGCACTATATATTATGAGAATTCCCACTTTTTTATTTTCTATTTCCATATTCTTAAATTCAAAATCTGCATTGTCTGAAAGAAGTGATCTCAACCAATTTTCTAATTCCTGATTTCCTTTTTTAAGGTTTTGAAGATTATGCTCTGTACCCACTACCTGATGTGTCTTATCATCAATTCCCCATATCATATAACTGCAACTTTTTTCATATAAAGTAGCAGAATTGGCAAGTGCACAAATATCCTGCCCTATCATTTGAGGATCATAATTATTATGCTTAAATTCAATCCATGGCGTCTCCGACGGTAACAGCCTTAATTCATTTACCAGTAATTCTAAATTTTCCATATTTGTTTCCTTTATGTGTGTATGTGGAGTTATTCAATAGTTACGTAGTGATAAACTACATTCTCGATATCAGATTTCTACCAATTGCCGGCATTATAGTCCGGATTACCATCAATCAAAGTTTCCGCAATGGTGAATTGTCGAATTGTCTTTAAGTTGCGACTATATATATTATGTATTATTTAAGGTTATGTTATCTGTTTAATTATATCCCACCTTTTCCTTCCTCACAACCCCTCAAAACAAAAAACGAAGTACCATTCGATACTTCGCTTTTCGATACTGCTGGTGGCCGGACTTGAACAAAACTATATTAAAAAATTTGTAGGAACACTAACTTTAGATATGTAAACCAAGCGTAAAACATATCTATTTTCTCTTATTTATCTTTATTGTTGAAGATTCTAATATAACAACTGGTTCTCCATAATAATCAATTCGTACTATTTGACTTTCTTTTATTCGTGTCTCCTCATAATATCCGTTGGCAAAACTATTAACATATATCCAACTGCCCTTTTTCTTAATACTTCCTACGTAAATATATTTTACTGGTTCTACCCCTTCAATATATATATCTGCATATGGTTTATCTAAAATATAGATTCTATCAGTACATTTATATAATAAAAAGATCCAAACTATCAACAAAAGAACATATATTGTTTCAATAATATACAGTGATACGGGAATTATTTCCACAAAAAATATAATATCAAATATTAGAAAAATAGTTATAAGTAAGCTATATTTTATTTCTTTTTTCGTCCATAGTTCCATTTTGGTTGTAGGCCTTCTAATTATAAACATAATAATTATAGCATTAATAATAACATAAATTATGCCAATATATAAAATGCTTTTTGCTTTACCTATTATTTTGGAAAAAACAATTTCAATAATTTCCATAAACATAAAGTTAAAAAGCATACATTTATAAGCTCCTATTGCAATATTGTAAAATGAACGTTCTCTACGTACTTTAGCTTTCCAATAACCTATTTTTTTATTTTGGATTCTGATATCATACCAGCTTTTAACCCATCCAAAAAGTAATAATATAACAGGCACTATTACATAGTACATAACTTCATTGGCAAGTATTTGTTTCAATGATTCTATCATTCTTTTTTCCCTTTTGTATAATACATTTTATTTCCTTATATATTTTCAATGATTCCACCAACCGTTTTTACTTCACCTGTATAGCACACTTATAAATGGTATATTTTCTAATATATGGTATATTTTCTAATATAAAAATTCTGTACCTAACATTTACCTATTCGCTTATTTTCAAATCTCGGATAATAGTTACAACCTTCATTGTCTGAGAACTGATAATAAAAGCAATCAAACTTTTGAAAGTTTATTATCTTTATGATTTATTAAAGCAATATTAGCACACTCTGCCATCAAGGTCAAATTTGCTTGGGAGGAAATATCAATACCTTAAACAAAGTACCTCTAAATAGTAGCATTTCAAAACAAAAAAATGGTTCAAATCCTTGTAATCACTGGATTTGAACCATATAAAAATACTGCTGGTGGCCGGACTTGAACCGGCACGGTGTTGCCACCGAGGGATTTTAAGT
>OQVN01000054.1_pt1 | contig 42281 bp, 35 predicted proteins | sample 1691621 | NCBI WGS metagenome assembly OQVN01 (sample SAMN03418278, study PRJEB22391) | human gut metagenome | biome: human-gut; feature: organic feature; material: feces | host: Homo sapiens | place: Tanzania | collected 2013-01 | reverse complement strand
TTTTTAGGAAATGCTATCACAATATTATTCACGGTCCGTTACATCCTTTAAAATTTGTACAGATATTCATCTATTTCCCATTTGGTAACCGCAGCTCTGTAATCGTTCCACTCTGCCTCTTTTGCCTCTATATACTTGTTGTAGATGTGCTCTCCCAGTATCTCGCGTATAAAGTCATCTGTCTTAAGGCACTCAACCGCCTCATGCAAATCAGCAGGAAGTGATTCAATTCCGAGTCTCTTTTTATCCTGTTCTGTGAGCTCAAATACATTCTCACGAAGCTCTGCGTCAGGCTGCAGCTTATTCTTTATGCCGTCAAGTCCTGCTGCCAGGCACAGTGCCAGCACCAGATATGGATTTGCTGAAGGATCAGGATTTCTAAGCTCTACTCTCCTTCCCTCGCCTTTTGCTGCCGGGATTCTGATAAGCGGACTTCTGTTTGTAGCTGACCATGTGATATAAATCGGTGCCTCATAGCCCGGCACAAAGCGCTTATATGAATTGACAATCGGATTGGTGATGACCGTCATACCCTTCATATGCTTCATGATGCCTGCTATGAAGTGGTATGCCTCCTCGCTGAGCCCAAGCTTATCATCCTCATTGTCAAATATATTGACACCGTCCTTTGAGAGTGACATGTTGATATGCATTCCCGAACCGCTCACACCATGCTTTGGCTTTGGCATGAAGCTGGCAAAAAGTCCGTGTCTCTTTGCGATTGTCTTTATAGCAAGCTTGAAGGTCATGATATTGTCGGCTGTATGAAGTGCCTCCTCATACTTGAAATCAATCTCATGCTGTGCAGGTGCCACCTCATGGTGTGATGCCTCTATCTCAAAATCCATATCCTCAAGAGTTAAAACCATGTCTCTTCTGGCATTTTCTCCCAAATCATTTGGACCTAAATCAAAGTACCCTGCTCTCTCATGTGAGATGGTGGTAGGCTGTCCGTTCTCATCCAGATGGAAAAGGAAGAACTCACACTCCGGACCTACATTAAACATATAGCCCATCTGCTTTGCCTTTTCAATCTGCTTCTTTAATATATAGCGCGGGTCTCCCTCAAACGGTGTGCCATCCGCCATATAGACATCACAGATGATTCGTGCAACCTTGCCCTGCTGTGGTCTCCATGGAAAAATCATAAAGGTGTCAAGATCCGGGTGCAGATACATATCCGACTCCTCTATCCTCACAAAGCCCTCTATTGATGAGCCATCGAACATGCACCTGTTGTCGAGTGCCTTCTCAAGCTGGCTGGCTGTAATAGCCACGTTTTTTAATGTTCCAAAGATATCCGTAAACTGTAAACGGATAAACTCGATATCCTCCTCATCCACTATGCGGATAATATCATTCTTACTGTATTTTGCCATTTTAAATCTCCTTATTATTGCAAAAAGCTATAACCTTATCGTACTCCATCGCACCGCCAAACAAATCAAGAGCACTGCCTATTGTCACATTCAGATGGTTCTGTCCAAGCTGTCTGATGCATTTTAAATCATCAAAGGATGATACCCCGCCTGCATATGTGACCGGTATCCTTCCCCAGCTGCCAAGCATGGCAACAAGCTCCTTTTCGATGCCGTTTACCCTGCCCTCAACGTCCACTGCATGTACCAGAAACTCACAGCAGTATGAGGACAGCTTATCTAAAAGCTCTGTGGTCACGGCCTCATCCGTGAATTTCTGCCAGCGGTCAGTTACTATATAATACTGTCCGTCCTTTTTGCGGCATGACAGATCAAGCACCAGCCTGTCACTGCCCACAGCTTCTTTAAGCCTGTTTAGATTTTCATAGTTTATCCTGCCGTCTTTAAATACGTATGATGTCACTATAACTGCTGCTGCACCGGCATCTATAAACTCCATCGCATTGTCTGCGGTGATGCCGCCGCCTACCTGTAAGCCCTGCGGATACGCATTGAGTGCCATAACAGCCTGTTCCTTTGTGGCCTCATAATACTCGCTGTCCACAGAATTGAGCAGAATGATATGGCCGCCCTTTATGCCGGATTTCCTATACATATCCGCATAAAACCGGCTGTCCTGCTCTGAGACAAAGTTCTCACTGGCAAAGTCGCCCCTGTCTTTTAATGAACCACCGACAATCTGCTTTACTTTTCCGTTGTGAATGTCGATGCATGGTCGAAACTCCATATTTTTCTCCCTGGTTTAGATTATTGTGGCTTAAAATCGTCACTGCCCACGCTTTAGTGTGACAGGCAAATATTGAATGAAAGCCACTCAATATAAAATATAACATAAATTACACTTTATTTGCAAAGGACTTACATTAGTTTTACTAATAAATAATATAATAATTTCATATCGGGCTTATAACTGCTTGACACTCACTCTTTAATTTGCTATCATCATACAAATTACATTAGTATATAAAGTATACCAGCATAATAACATAAGAAAGAGAGGAATTTAAAAATGGGTACTATTATCGGCGAAGGAATTACATTTGATGACGTTCTCTTAGTTCCACAATACTCTGAGGTAACACCAAATATGATCGAGCTTCAGACACATCTTACTAAGAAGATTGTCCTTAACATTCCTATGATGAGTGCTGCAATGGATACAGTCACAGAATCAAAAATGGCTATCGCAATGGCCAGACAGGGTGGTATCGGAATCATCCACAAAAATATGTCTATTGAGGCACAGGCAGACGAAGTCGATAAGGTAAAGCGTTCAGAAAACGGCGTTATTACCGATCCGTTCTATCTTTCTCCAGACCATACATTACAGGATGCAGACAACCTGATGGCCAAGTTCAAGATATCAGGTGTGCCAATCACAAAGGACGGCAAGCTCGTAGGCATCATCACAAACCGTGATCTGAAGTTTGAGACAGACTTCACAAAGAAGATTTCAGAGTCTATGACCTCTGAGAATCTCATTACAGCTCCTGAGGGCATCACTCTCGATGAGGCAAAGCAGATTCTTGCAAAGGCAAGAAAGGAGAAGCTTCCTATCGTAGACAAGGACAACAACCTCAAGGGACTTATCACTATAAAGGATATCGAGAAGCAGATTAAGTATCCTCTTTCAGCAAAGGATGATCAGGGCCGTCTCCTCTGCGGTGCCGGTGTAGGTATCACAGGCAACATGATGGAGCGTGTTGATGCTCTTGTTAAGTCTCATGTTGATGTCATCGTTGTTGACTCAGCACACGGACATTCAAAGAATATCCTTGAGGCTGTTAAGAAGATCAAGGCTGCTTATCCTGACCTTCAGATTATCGCAGGAAATATCGCAACAGGTGCTGCTGCCAAGGCTCTTATCGAGGCCGGTGCAGATGCAGTAAAGGTTGGTATCGGACCTGGTTCTATCTGTACAACACGTGTCGTTGCCGGTATCGGTGTACCACAGATTACAGCTATCATGGACTGCTACAAGGTAGCTAAGGAGTATGGTGTTCCTGTTATAGCAGATGGTGGTATCAAGTACTCAGGTGATATGACAAAGGCTCTTGCAGCCGGTGCCAACGTATGTATGATGGGCTCAATGTTCGCAGGCTGCGACGAGGCTCCGGGAACCTTCGAGCTTTATCAGGGAAGAAAATACAAGGTATACCGTGGCATGGGTTCTATCGCTGCCATGGAGAACGGAAGCAAGGACCGTTACTTCCAGGAGGGTGCTAAGAAGCTCGTTCCTGAAGGAGTTGAGGGTCGTGTAGCTTATAAGGGAACTCTTGAGGATACAGTATTCCAGCTTGTCGGTGGTATCCGTTCAGGAATGGGCTACTGTGGCTGCAAGACAATCGAGGATCTCAAGGAGAATGGCATGTTTGTCAAGATTACCGCTGCTTCTCTCAAGGAGAGCCACCCACATGATATCCATATCACTAAAGAGGCTCCTAACTACAGCACAGACGATAAATAAAACACACATATAATATAACGAGGTAAAATATTTGGACGCTGACGACATATCGCAGATTATATTCTTATTAATACTATTAGCACTCTCCGCATTTTTTTCATCTTCGGAGACCGCTCTTACTACCGTAAACAAAATACGTATGAGAACCCTGGCTGAGGCCGGCAACAAAAAAGCCCAAACGGTGCTCAAGGTGACTGAGAACTCTCCAAAGATGCTCTCAGCCATCCTTATCGGCAACAATATCGTAAATCTTTCAGCATCATCGCTCACTACCTCGCTCGCCATCAAGCTGTTTGGCAGCGTCGGAGCAGGTGTTGCAACCGGAATACTTACATTCCTCATACTGATCTTCGGAGAGGTCTCTCCGAAGACACTTGCCACCATAAAGGCTGACAAGATTTCACTCTCGATCGCAGGCTTTATATCAGTGCTCATGATAGTGCTGACGCCTGTAATATTTATCATCAACAAGCTTTCACTCGGAGTCATTTTCCTCTTTGGCATACGCCAAAGCGACGCCAAGCGTGTCATGACCGAGGAGGAACTTCGTACAATCGTTGATGTAGGACAGGAGGATGGTGTCATCGAGGACGAAGAGCGTGATATGATTCACAATGTATTCGATTTCGGAGATGCCGAGGCCAAGGAGGTCATGGTTCCACGTATTGATATGACATTTGTCCATGTTGATGCTACATATGATGAGCTGATTTCAATATTCAGAGAGGACAAATTCACCAGACTCCCTGTGTACGATGAAAGCACTGACAACGTGATCGGTATCGTAAATATGAAGGATCTGCTGCTCCTTACAGATGAGGATAAAGAGCATTTTTCCATCAGGGATATCATGCGTGAGCCATACTTTACATATGAGCACAAGAATACAGCGAATCTGTTTCTCGAGATGCGCGAATCATCTATATCGCTTGCCATTGTCTTAGATGAATACGGTGTCACAGCCGGACTCATCACACTCGAGGATCTCCTGGAGGAGATAGTCGGTGAGATACGTGATGAATACGACTCTGACGAGCAGGATGATATCACAAGAATAAATGACTACGAATACATAGTTCTTGGCTCTGCCAATCTCGAGGATGTAAGCGATGAGCTTGGTCTGCACCTCGAATCAGACGACTATGACACAATCGGTGGCTACTGCCTTGAAAAGCTTGACCACCTGCCTGAAAAAAATGAAATAATCATCACTGATGACAATATCCTTCTCCGCATAGAGGCTGTTGATAAAAACCGAATCGAAAAGGTCTATATCAAATTGCCAAAGCCTTCCGAAGAAGAGAATTAAATTCAGGATCGTTTAACCAGCGGGAGTTCTCCATGAGACCTCCTGCTTTATTTTTGCCGTAATACTTTTCGCTTATAAACCTGATCTTTCCAAATGCTCTGGTTCTCTCCTTGACCTGAGTATCTGTAAATGTGATGGATATAGTCTTTTGCGTGATATTTCCATAGCTGTCCTTTGCCTCAAGCACTATCTCTATGATATCCTTGTCACGTGCATTTTTTATTTTACGCTCGTCAAAATTCTTCACCTTCAGATAATTTATCGCGTTATCACCAAATGCAATATCACCGTCCTCCACATCGGTTGCTGATATAAGGCTTCCTATCAGCTGCTCTGTTATACTGCCATCCCTTGCCTGCTTTATCGAAAAGAACATATCATCCGCCTCTATGGTAGGCTCATGCTCCCAAAGTGCATACATATGTATGACTGCCTTATCTGTATACTCTATCCCCAGTATCCTGCACAAATCAGCTACCTGTATACTATCTCCCGGTGTATATTTTATATCAGGATACGATTCTCCTAAAATCCAGCCTATACACATATGCCTGCTCGGCAATGTCACCGTATCACTATACTTCGCAGTAACAGATGCACCGGTATCATATTCTATGGTATACTCGTTTTCCTGCCATACCGCGTATATATTCTTCGACGGCCTGTTCGACTCAATCCAGCTGTTTGCCACTCCACACAGCAGCGGATATCCGGCAGTCGTATCATATGAATTATTCCCCCAGCCTGTCATATGATATCCGGCCATTTGCCAGCTCACTGCAGGAAAAGCCTGATTGATGCCTCCATATGTGTAGCTCCTTGTGGTCTTTTCCGAATCAGACGCACTCGTGTTCCGCCAGAATGTCACAGCTATAGTACCGGCCTTTGCGTATGCCGTATAAGTGCCACCCGAATTTACATAAAAACCATATGATGATGAGCTCATTGACGAATCATTGTTCCAATTCGTGAAATCATATCCTGTAGAACTGCTCGCACTTATTGTCACATACGTACCATAGCAGTATGTACCTCCCCCTGATACACTGCTAATGCCTGTAGATTTTCTGACATCAATTGTATGAAACAGTCCTCTCACTGTCTTGCCATAATATGAATACAGTGCTGTGAGTGCGCTGTCAGTCCAATTTGCCGCTTTGGATATACCTGCATATGTAGTATAGACCTTTCCCCAGGAAGGGCCGTTATCATTCATGCCTCCCTTGTTCTTGCCGTTTACGCGAAGTACCATGCAGGCATCAAGGATGATGGTGCAGGAGCCGGAGCTTAGGGCATTGAGCGATTCCTGACTCATTCTGCTCCTAACATATCTCAAAGGAATTTTGTACATCATATATTCCTTTCCACCTGACTTCGCCTGACATTTGAGTGTCATATAGCTTCCACCCATTTGATAATAAATGGTCTGAATAACATTACCACTACTATTTTTTACACTCATCTTGTATCCTATTGTCCTATATTTTGTTCCTGAGGTAGATGTATTTCCGGCTGAACAGAAATAAATATCTCCCTCATATATGTTTGTAGCCTTAAAAACTGCACTGTTTCCGTAACTATTATAAAATTTAACCGGCTCACTCCATTCATCTGCAATAATATTGCTTTTCTCAAAATTTACCCCTATACATAAAAATAGCAATACTCCTACTATTAATTTCTTTAAAAATTCTTTCATAACTAAAAAATACCAGCTCCCCACATATAGCATATCAGATATCCGTATTCATCATATTCCCCTTTAGTGTACAATCCAGTAAAATTATAGAATCCATTGCTTTCATCCAATGCTGACTTATAATCAGGAATATCATTCTTTGAAGGATAAATACATCTGTCAGCACCTGAAATTCCTGCTGAATTCATTGGTAATCCCCACTCTTCTTTCATTTTATGTGCAATCTGTTCCGCCAAATACGAATCAGATATACTTCCATCTGTCCACTGTTTCACCAACGAATCAATATACGCCTTCTGCTCCCCGCTCATGCCATTTCCGGCCTTACTGCCATAAAATATCCAGCCCGGTGCAACATACTCATTTTTTGGTGCTTCCGGCTGCGCAGGCTCACTTTGAACCGGTTCAGGTGTGGCTGTCTGATTTGATGCTGCCGGTTTTGAATCATTACCGGCAGGTTGTTGTGCATTATCACTGCCTGTCGATGACTTTTTACCGGCTGCTGCTTTGTTTTCTGATGATTTTTCTGAAGATTTTTCCGACGCTGTATTTGCATTATCTGAATTACCGGCTTCCGGTGCAGAATTGTCATTGGTACCTAATTGTGTACCGTTATTTTGCTTATCATTTTGCTTATCATCCTTATCAACTACATTTGATTCCTTCAAAGCATCCTTTTTCACAAGCTCAAGCGCCTCGCTTTCAGCTACAATAACCTGCGTATTTTCAGTCACACTGACAGACCGGGAATCCTTTTTCTTGCCCTTCTCTCCTGATTTTGAGCTTACTGTCACTGCTAGACATATGATAAGAATTATTGCTATTATCACTGCCGGTATAATGAATAAAAGTCTGTGTTGTTTTTCGTTTTTCATACTCTAGTTATCCTCCATTGGCTGATCTGCTACAATAGTCTTTTTGCAGCTTATTTTCTTTGTTACACCTGTAGGAAGCCTGAACTCTTCCTCTATCCCTGCTGAAATAATGCCCTTTTCCATATCACAGACATAGACTGTGGTACTTGCAGTACCGCCTGCTGTAAGCCTCTCATTAATGTCCTCTATGACAGCTTTTTCCACATCATAGCTGTTTACAGGCTTTTTATCCACGATATACATATTGGGCTCGTAATATCTGTTCATAGCACCCGAAAGCGCTAATGACAGGCTCTTTTCCATCTGGTTTTCCCTGACTGTCATATTGTATACACTAAGTCCCAGCATCGCTGTATACACTACAATGAGACAGCCAATTATTCCAAGCACTACATTTTTCATTTTATATACCTGCTGCCTTTCTATTAATCGGAACACTTATCCTCACATGATCCCTTGTGCCGTTTTTGCAGGTTATCCTGACATGCATATCATACACGCCATAATCCGGAAAGCTGAGTGACCGGCCATCGGCTGACACGCTGTGAGTACAGTCATTTCTGCCTGAATCATACAAAGCATACACCTCTAGCTTATCCAGATTGTCCTCATGTGCTGTAACCTCAAGCAGGTCATACACACTGTAGCTTACGGCATTCTGACGCATTTCCTCCTTTAGCTCAATGCCCGGAACCGGTATATTTTTTATGCTGTCATAGCTGTTGTTTGCGCTATTTTCACTCAATATATCCTGCGTCGCAAACGCCACACCCATTTTGTTCTTCAGAGCCCCAAATCCTGACAGCAGCGCAATTCCTACAACCACCGCCACTATCATGGCTCCATATGTCTGCATTATCTCCTTCATCTATCATCTCCCGGTTATCTAAATCGCACTGTTGCCCCATATATTTATGAGCTGCGCAAGCATGCCTCCCTGAGCCAGCACAATATTTCCCATCAGCACGAGAAATGCACTTGTGGCGGCCGCTGCAATCAGCACGCCTCCATACTGTCTGAATACTTCTTTCATGTTCTCTTACCTTTACATACTTTTAATCAATTCGGTTATTATCACAGCAGGGTGGACACATACACAAGCACACCGACCGCTCCACTGCCTAAAAGAAGCATAATAACGCTTCCTCCCAATTCTTCTATTAATAGCTCCATCTGTTTCCTTCTCCCTCTTATACAGCCATGTCCACAAAAAGAGTGCTACAATGCATAGCCGCTCAGCACATGCTCCTGCTCTATTCCGAAAAATGCCACCGCGTAATTGAATTTAAGCTCCACTCTTGCCTTTTCTATCTCATCTGACGAGGCGATTTGTGATGCATCTGTGACTGTCTTTATGGAATTGTCTGTCATATACAGCTTAAGCTCCAGGGTATCTCCTGCTTTTGATGCATTTTCAAAGCAGGTCTGAGCAACCAAGCTGTCATAATCACTGTCCTCAAGCTCATTGATAATCTGCGCATGGAGGTTTTGTGCCTCAACGACAGTCATAAAGCCCGACAACACACCTGATGATGTCACCACCATAAACATAATCAAAAACACACCTAAAAAGGTCTTCATTATCTGACTCACAGCGCACCTCCTACACTACCTTGTAAGCCAAAAAGCTTATAAGGAAAATAGCCATATCAACTATCATCTTAAAGGATGCTGTGATAACAGGCGCCAAAAATAGCAGATACATGCCGGCGGTCTTGTCCTTAAGTCTCGCGGTGTCTGCTGCATCAAGCATCTCCAGATTTTTCGTAATCAGCTCATCAATCTGGCTGCCGCTATTGCCGCTGTTTCCAATGGAAACTGCATACAGCATGCCCATGGCTGCATTTATCTCCGGCAAATTGAGGCAGTCAAGGAACCTGTGATACGGATCAGAGCTCTCCGGCTCCACATCCAGTCTTTCCACAAGCGTATTTACCTCTTCCTTAAGTATCACAGGTATGTGCTCTCTCGACTTTTGTATGGCAACCTGCACATTTTCACTCTGAATCAGCAGGGCGAGGTCCATCAGCCACTTTGGAAATGCACTCTTTACATCTGCTATCAGATTTTTCTTCATAAGCCTGTGACCTATACGGTGCTGGTTCAGACATACAAGAGTAACTCCCATAGTTGCAACAGCCGGCCACTGTCTGTCAGTATACAGTAAAAATACACTTGCTAATGCCGGTATAACAGCCATAAGAATTGACGCTCGAAGCTCCTTTGCCGGATTGTACGCCTTGTATTCCTCAAGCTTTTTGGCATGCTTATCATCCTCAGGCAGCAAATCAATAGCCAGATAATCCACTTCAAGGAATTTCTGTCCCCAGAGTATGATGAAATCATCAAGCACTATAAGAGCAACAGACAGTATCTGCACTATGATATTGCTGCTGATATCCATGCTCAAAACCGGCAGATAAAGTATGATTCCGCTAATGATAACAGAGGTCACAACTGATAAGATAATCTGATGAAACATCCTCTGTCTGTCCTCGATATTGTGCAGTATCCTGCGCTCCCATGCACTCTTATCCTTAAGCAGTATCCTGGCAGACTCATTGATATCACCGCCATAATACTCGGCATGTGCCATAAACTCGTGCGCATTCACTATGCGGTTGCATCTGTACTCATCCTCAATAATCCTCATAGCATCCACAAACACCTCTGTCTCATCAAATGTGAGCATCATGTGGTCAAGTGCTCTGCTAACAGTCTCCTTCATATGGCCATCTGCCAGTGTGCTCTTTACATCCTCAAATGCACGGATTATCTTCTGCTCCTTCAAAAATGAATACAGCAGGGTGTCAATATACAGCGATACATCCAGAAAGCGCTTTCGCGCTTCCTGAAATCTTTGTCCCTTGATACGGTGAAAATACTGCATAACAAGAAGAAAAACAAGTACCACTGCCGTACACACCCAGTTTAGCTTGAGCAAAAGATGCAGCACATATGTCAGAAATAAAATCAATATATATGTCATCCCTAAGCCTCCCTCGCCTCACTCATCATGGCCTCATTCATCCGTATCTCATTGACATAGGACTCACCAAACGGCTCATTAACACCCTCTCTTTTAAATCTGCGAAGTATGACCTTTGGTATGTCGTGAGTCACTATCTGTCCGTCAGATACCAGCATAAACACATGATTGGTATAGTTTTCCCTATAGAAAAAGCACACCTGGTCTATGTATCTGTACACCACTCCGTCTTCATTTCTCCTCTTGCGGATCAAAATCCCCACATCAAGCGCCTGATATATGTCATTCTCCATACGCTCCGCATCCACACGGCTCTCAAGCATATTGAGTATTCTGTCCGGGATATTGCGCACATCGTCTGTGTGGAGTGTCGTCATGCCACGCACACCGGTGCTCCAGCTCTGCAGCAGATATTTCACCTCCTTTGAGCGTGCCTCCGAGAGCATAATCCACTTCGGATTCATTCTAAGGCACGACTTGATAGCCTCAGAGTAGCCAAACACATCCTCACTCACCTTCATCTCTATGCAGTCTTTGCCCGGATTTGTCTCCGAATAGCGTATCTCAAGGGTATCCTCAATCGTAATCACACGCTCATTTGCCGGAATAAACTGTGAGAAGAACTTCACGCACTCCGTCTTTCCAATGCCCGGCATGCCGCAAAAGGTGATATTCATCTTTGTCCTGACACAGTTTATTAAAACGGCTAAAAGCTCCTCTGAGCAGAATTTCTCAGCAATTGCAGATTCTGCTGTAAGCCTGATAAGCGGAGGTGTCTTTCTTATGCTGATGCTCCTGCCCGACTTTGCAACCGACTCATGCAGTATCGTCACACGAAGCTCGCTTGTCTCAGCCTCAAGCTCCGGATTTCTCTTATTGAACTGTCTGCTTACGACGTTGGCGATGCGCTGTGTAAACTGCTCCACAAAAGCAGGTGTCATATACTGTGTGACAAACTGCTGATTGGCTCTGAAGCGCTCATTGAATATATTTGTAAGCCAGATTTCTTTGCCGTTATAATCTATATCTGTTATCTCATTGCTGGCTACAAAGCTCCAGAGCGGTCCAAAATATTCTCTTCCAAGCTCCATGCACCACCTCTTATTTGACACTCATATTGGCATGATTTGAAAAGTTTGTAATCAGATCACTAAATGTCTTTCCCACTATGCCTGTTGCATCAGAGCCTATAACTGCTGTCACAACGAGAATGATTGATAAAATAGCTACAACTGTGATGAGTATTCCGCCATACTCCTGAAAAATTTCCTTCATAATATTTAAATCCTTTCTCCATCTAAATCTAAAATAGTAGTGTTAAATAATAAAATAATAATGTTTAATAAAAATCAAAATCAAATATATGAAACTTAAATCAAGGGAAAAAAATAGTGGCCGAAATGCCACAAAAAGAAACCTGCATAAAATATATGCAAGACACAATTTAAAAAGATATTTATATCTTACACAAAAATCGGGATTTGTAAATACCAAATCCCGAAAAATTGTGCACAAATATTTATTTGGTTTTTATGCATTATGCCTCAAGCAGCTTATTTACGCTGACAAGACGTGTAACGACAACAAATACCTCAGCAGCCTTTTTCAGCTCATCAAGTGATGGATATGTCGGAGCAATTCTTATCACGCAGTCATCCGGATCCTTCTTATAAGGGAAAGGAGAGCCGGCACCTGTCATTGTGACACCTGCCTCCTTGCACTTTGCAACGATTTCCTTTGCACAGCCTGAAAGAGCCTCAAATCCGAAGAAGTATCCGCCGAGCGGCTTAACCCATGTTCCGATGCCTCTTGATGCTATTTCATCTGTGAGGATATTCTCAACCAACTCGAACTTAGGTCTGATAAGTGCTGCATGCTTTGCCATATGAGCCTTGATACCATCTGCATCCTTAAAAAATCTCGCATGACGAAGCTGATTAATCTTGTCATGTCCGATTGTCTGTATAGTAAGACGCTTCTTGATATCCTCGCGGTTTTTCTCAGATGTGCATATACCTGCCACACCGGCACCCGGGAATGTCACCTTGCTTGTAGAGCAGAACTCAAATACTATATCAGGGTTTCCCTCTTTCTCGCAGAGCTCAAGGATATTTGGAATCTCTGCCTGCTTATCGTCATAGAGATGATGAACTGTGTATGCATTGTCCCAGAAGATTCTGAAATCATCTGCTGCAGGCTTTAATTTTGCAAAGCGCTCAACAGTCTCATCTGAGTATACAACACCCTGTGGGTTAGAGTATTTCGGAACACACCATATTCCCTTTACAGAAGCATCGTTATTGACATATTTCTCGACCATATCCATGTCAGGGCCATCCTCAGTCATAGGGATGTTGATCATCTCAACGCCAAACTCCTCGGTGATGGCAAAATGTCTGTCATAGCCAGGTACAGGACATAGGAACTTCACCTTGTCAAGCTTGCACCATGGTGTGTTGCCGCAGAGACCAAAGATAAATGCACGGGCAACCTGATCGTACATGATATTAAGGCTTGAGTTGCCATATACAATAGCCTGCTCAGGCTTTGCTCCAACCATGCCTGCGATAAGTGCCTTTGCCTCAGGGATTCCGTCAAGACATGCATAGTTTCTCACATCAAGCCCTGATTCACTCTTCATATCACTGTCTGATTTCAAAACATCGAGCATAGGAAGTGAGAGGTCAAGCTGGTCTGCTCCCGGCTTTCCACGCGACATGTCAAGGCTTAAGCCAAGATTCTTAATCTTCTCGTACTCGGCCTCAAGTGCTGTCTTTTCCTGCATTAACTCATCCTTTGTCATTTCTGTATACTTTTTCATTTAAAGATCCTCCTGGTCTGATTTTCTAAATATTTATGTTATTATTAACTATTTGCAATTATTCAAGCTTCATATATGCACTTTCATGTATCACTTTCTCTATGAAGCTCATCCATGTGTGCCCTTATCTTTGCCTCATAGCCTATATCCGTAGGCTTGTAAAACGCTCTGTCTGTAAGGCCATCCGGCAGATACTGCTGCTTCACATAATGGTTTGGATAATCGTGTGCGTATTTGTACCCGACTCCGTGCCCGAGCTTTTCTGCCGCACCGTAATGAGCATCCTGCAGATGTGCCGGAACAGCCGGTGTCTTAGTCTGCTTCACACAGCTCATTGCTGCCGATATCGCATTATATGATGCATTGCTTTTTGGCGCGCATGCCATGTAGGTGACAGCCTGTGACAAAATAATCTGTGCCTCAGGCATTCCAACTCGCTCGACCTCTGCCGCCGCCGATGCCGCTACAACCATAGCCATCGGATCTGCATTGCCTATATCCTCCGATGCGAGTATCATGATTCGTCTTGCTATAAATTTCACATCTTCTCCGGCATAAAGCATCCTCGCCAGATAATAGACCGCCGCATCCGGGTCTGAGCCACGCATGCTCTTTATAAAAGCAGAAATGGTATCGTAATGGTTATCGCCCTTCTTATCATAGGAGATAACTCTTTTTTGTATACATTCGCTCGCCACATCAATAGTGATATGAATGATGCCATCGTTTGACCTGTCCGTGGTCAGTACTCCAAGCTCAATCGCTGTGAGCGCTGCTCTCGCATCTCCGTTTGACACATCTGCAAGGAAATCAAGCGCATCATCATCTATCTGTGCATTGTATGCACCCATGCCCTTTTCTGTGTCAGTCAGTGCTCTCTTAAGAAGTACCTTTATGTCATCCGTTGACAGCTTTTTAAGCTCAAAAATGACTGAGCGCGAAAGCAAAGCACCGTTTACCTCAAAATAAGGATTCTCAGTGGTAGCTCCTATCAGAATAATGGTGCCATCCTCCACAAACGGAAGCAGATAATCCTGCTGTCCCTTGTTGAAGCGATGTATCTCATCGATAAAAAGTATCGTCTTCTTCTGATACATGCCCTGATTATTCTTCGCCTGCTCCACAACCTCTTCCATGTCCTTCTTGCCTGCTGAGGTTGCATTAATCTGCATAAACTCAGCACTGGTAGTGTGGGCTATGACCTTTGCCAGAGTAGTCTTTCCGGTGCCCGGCGGCCCGTAAAAGATGATGGAGCTAAGCTTATCGGCTTTAATCGCACGATACAAAAGCTTGTCCTTGCCCACTATGTGCTGCTGCCCGACCACCTCATCAAGCGTTGTCGGACGCATCCTCGAGGCTAAAGGACCGCTTGTCTCCTTATTCTGTTCTCTCATGTAATCAAATAAATCCATATCATCCCCGCCTGAAATGCATATTTGATATATTTGTTATATCATTTTGCAATTTCTCTTAGCAAAAAATTCATTTTGCAACACTATTATCGGTATTTATGTATTCTATAAACACCAATTATGCATAAAAAAGTGGCGCAAAATTCATTTCCCTATAATAAGATACATGAATTTGCACCACTTTACAACACTAAATTTATTTTTCTACGAAATGACTAAATTATTGCTTAAACTCTATAGTTTTACTATATATATCATCATAATATATTGACACTTTAATTATTTTTCTTTTTTCTTCTGGCAAAAATTCCAATTATTCCAGCAAGTGCTGTCGCAAAAACAGTTGTCCAAAGTGTCACATCTGATGTATCTCCGGTCTTTGATGATATAACCTTCTGATTATCATGCTTTTTGTTATCTGTTAGTATCACAGAATTTGTATTTGGCTTACTGTTTGACTTGTTATTATTGCCATTGTTACTGTTATCGTCTGATGGAATATTAACAGTAATAGTTGATGTTGCTGTCATTTCTCCATCTTCTGTCGTTACAGTAATGATAGCGGTTCCGTTTGCCACTGCGGTAACAAGTCCATTTTCATCTACAGTAGCAACGCTGCTATCGCTTGTGGTCCAGGTCAGCTTTTTATTAACTGCATTGTCCGGTGTTACAGATGCTATAAGCTGTACTGTTTCCCCTTTTCCTGTAAGCGTCTTGCTGTCCGGTGTAAGTGTAACACATGAGGCAAGCGCATTATCAGTATACGCAATAGCATATGTTGAAAATCTGTCAGTAACAAATTTGAGTGTGTTTGTTTCTTTATCAAATTCTGCATCGAGACTATCAACCTTGCCGTCGTGAAGTCTGATAACCTTGTATTTTCTTAGAATAAATCTATCTTTAGAAACAAGACTCTCAGGAAGCCTTAAAGATATTTCTATATGGGCACCAGGCTCACTAATCTGCGACTTTGTTGATACTCCGTCCTTAGTTACCGACTTGAACAATTCTGCATCAAAATATGTTATATTCGAAATATCAGACCCCATAAGCTTTTTAGCTAATGCTTCTATTTTTTGCCTGTTTTCTTCAGTAAGATTTTCTGTAGATGATATTTCAACCCATATTCTTGCATTTACTCCATTTTCAACTTCTGCTTTTTCCTCCGGTGTAAATATACCTTTTGCTGCGATAAGATCTTCCTTGCTGGTATCCAGCGAAGCCCCACCGAACGGTGAATCAGGTGATACCTCTGCCTCCTTCTCAATTTTTCCTGTATCATCAGTATTTCTATATTTTTTCTGACCACATACGCTACAGGTTGATTTTTCCTTTTTGCCATCACTAATCCACTCAGACCAACTGTGGCCTGCTGCTGGGATTTCCTCCTGTGCTTTAATTACTGCATTACATACTGAGCAGTGGCTTCCGGCTGTCTTTCCGGCTGTGGTACAGGTGGCTGCTACTGCGGCATCCTCTACCTCTGTGTGGCCTGTTGCCGGGATGGTTTCTGTCTCAACTGCGTCACAACGGCTGCACTTACGCTCCTTGGTTCCCTGCTCGGTACAAGTGGCTTTCTTTGTTACCTTCCACTTGCCTGTGAAGTCATGTCCTAAGGCATCAATTGCTGTGCTGTCTTTTACTTCATCACAGTTCTTGCAATGGATTGACTTGCTTCCTTTTGCTGTACAGGTTGCCGGTGTATCTACTGTGTAATCATCATTCCATGTATGTCCGGCTTCTGCTGTCTTTATATCTTTAGTCTGAGTTGTAAATGCTTTATTAGCAAATGTCGCAGTGTAAACCGTGATTTCCGGTAATGTACAAGATTTCTTCTGTGTAACTTTAGAAACTGATTCAACTGTTTCAGTTTCCTTCTGTTGGCATACACTACATGTTCTTTCTGCCGTACACTTTGAGTAATCCTCATTCCATGTATATGAGATCTCTCCATAGCTGTGTCCGGCATTAACTGTCACATTGACTTCTGTTTTATTACCGGCCTTATCTGTTGCTGTAATCTTATGTGTTCCTGCCGATAACGTATATTCTCCGTCAACTGCTTCCAGTGTCTTTGTCTCTTCACCGATGGTGTCAGTTACTTTGTCAAGGTGCTCATCTGTTACTGTAAATTTCACATCTCCGCAGTAAGTCTTATTATTTTCAAGTCCGTTTACTGTCGGGGCTGTTGCATCAACTATCATTCCATCTGATGAAACGAATGTGACATTTCCTGCATGGTCCTCTATTCTCGCAAATACCACGTACTTGTCATCCGGGTCAATGTTAAATGACTCTGTGTACTCCTTAAACTCTTTTGCTGAGTATTTTTCTGCAAGAGCTTCGGTTGTATATGCTTTTGCATCACTTCCGCTTACAAGAAGATAAGAGACTTTCACATTCTTTGATGAATCAAATCCAGCTACTTGGTAACTGTCATCCGTTCCGTCAATTGTAACCTTTTGTGTTTCCTTAAAGTATTTTCCAAAGGTAATAGTATTGAGGAACGAGTTCCATATATTATCCTTTACCTTTATCTCTCCGGTTGGAAGAGTTGTATCTGTTGAAAGTTCTCCGTACTCTTCTCCACAAGAGCTGCATACTGCTTTCTTAAAGTAAGATGCTGTTCCACCTGAATGCTCTGCCTCATCTGATATATATCCCGCACTCTTATCACAATTTGCATTGGTACATTCCTTCCAATGCTTTGTGCCATCATGCTTCCACTCAGCATTTGTAAAGCTGTGCACATGTGGAATCTCAATCGTATATACAAATTCTGACATTTCGCTTGTATACATTCCAGACTTTACGGCAATCGCTTTGATTGTTGTAGACTCTGTTAATCCCTGTGTTCCTGTCACAGATATAGCATCTGAATATTTCTTTGTTGTTCCTGACGGCTTACCATCATCACCAATAGAAGGTGCTGTGCCATCTGTTGTGTAATAAATTGTGGCTCCATCTGTAGAAGATGCAAGGGTTACAGTCTGATTTGAAGAATACATTCCGGCTGCCACATCTGCCATTGGTGCGTTTACGGTTTCTGCAGCGCTGATTGTAACTTCAATTAGAGTAGTATCCCTTACATTATTGAAATCAATCTCTTCTGGACGATCAACTGTACCTTTTAATATTATTTTCTGTTCTTCCATTTTTGAAGGATCATAGCTTCCGCTGATCGGTGAAGCTGTATTCCATGTAACTCCAAGCTTTGTAAAAGCTTTATCTTCTGTCGTAATCTCTACCTGTGATGGAAGATTCATATCGGCATATGCGGTTCCATTTGCTACAGTAATTGGAGCCGGTGCTGTGATACTTAGAAGCTTATCCCTGCTTGATTCAAAATCTCCGGTAACAGTAAGAGTACCATCTTCATTGACAGATTTTTCATTTCCTAATCCCCAGCCATTCACTGCAATTTCTGTAGTATCAGTAAATGCATATCCCGGCTTAGGTGTAAAACTCAAATGCGCCTTATATGTCCATGGATAATAATTTGCAGTTGTATCTACATTATTATTCGTTGTGTCTGTCCAATAAAGCTGTGCTTTTTCTACTTCCTCTGTCGTACATTCAATAGCAGTACTAAGTGGTTGTCCCCCCTTCGGCTGATTGATAGTCGCTTCAACTCTGTTAATCGCATTATATATATTAGTGATTTCTACAGGCTCACTCGCATAATCAGTTGCATTTGTATCATTTACGTGCTCTGCGAGTATATACACATGATAATCACTTCCGAGTGTCTTTCCATCTAATCCATTTGGAAGTTTAAATGTACCTTTTCCACTTCCACTATTAATTGAGTCAGTCTGTAATGCACCATAATACAGAATCTGTGCATCACTTTCTGTGTATGCTTTATCTGTAATCATTACAGAAATCTGATTTGCCTTTTCTGCATCTGTAGTGGCTGTATCCGTATATGTGTATGGAACTGTGATTACTCCATCGGCTGACTTTGTAACTGCTTTATTTTCTGTAACATTAACAGTCTTTCCAGCATCTTTTAATGTCAGCTTCCACTCATTACTTGCGATTGTATTTATCTGATCGCTATCTTTTGTGATAGCGGATGTTTTTCCTACTCCAGTCGCAGATGAGAGGAGAATAGATGACAGATTAACATTTAAATCCGGACTCACATACACCTTTTCTGATTCTGATGGAACTCTATTCGCAAAAGAAAAGAATTCATCTCTCACTATACCAATGCCATTAAAAGGAATAACTGCTGAGCGTAACCACCAACTAGTAGTATCGTTATTGTTACCTGTTTTTTTTCTATTTATAGCTCCATCAACCTTACTATATCCATAGCTTGTATTACAAGCCTCTTTGACATCAAGTAAGAAGATTTTATCGTCATTAAGTGTTGTCCATTGACACCATCTACATATACCTTCGTTTCCATCACTACTGTCAACTGAAATCTTAGTGCTTGATGCTATCGCACTCTGTTCTGATGATGTAAAAGCAGTGGTCAGAAAGCCCTCCGAACTATAGTCATAACCTTCACCTTTTTCACTATTTAAATATCTCTTTAAATAGCTTGTTGACCATATATTGCTACTGTCATCAAACTTGCTTTCAAATAGCAAACTGTCACAGTCAAGAAGCATAGTCTTTGTATTATTATCCTTACTAAAGGTTGTTGTATCACTGTCAAGCACTCTGTATTTTATTGGGCTTCCGTTATATGTTCCAAAGTACACATAGCTTCCTGTCCATGGTTTATCTGTACTCTTTCCCACTGCCGGATTAGTAATTCCCGGGGTACCGAAGCTTATAGCCTTTACCTCTGGTGCTTCCCAAGGTTTGTCCGGTACCGAAACAGAAACCGGGGCACTTGCATAGTTTGTTAATTTATCGCTCTTATCACATTCAGCGATGATGTAAGCATAGTAATCTTTTCCACACTCTTTCTCTGAAAGTTCTGCCGGAAGTTTGAATGTACCTGTACTTGTTGTTTGAAAATTAACATCATTTGTATCTAGTGTATCATAGGCAAGAATATTTGCATTATTTGTATTACCCGGTGTGTACTGTTTATCTAATATAAGCACAGATGCCTTTGTAACAGCACCACCCTCGCCTTCAGTTATAGTATATGGAACAGTTATTGTATCACCTTTTCTTGTGATATTTCCATTCGCCGCCATAGTTGTACTATCGTCTATTAGTGTCAGTTTATACTCTGTTCCTGTTTCTCCGGCTGTTCCTGAAATAACAGATGAAAAGAGGATAGAGGACAGGTTAATGTTCAAAGCGGGACTAACATAACTATCACTACAAGAAGCCGCTGTTCCTCTATCGAACCAGCCTCCTTTATCAGAAAACCTCACCATGCCAACATAGTTATTCATCATCTTTGATGTAGAGCGTAACCACCAGATGGTATTATTATTGACACCGTCGCATGTTTTTATTCTGTTTGTAGCATAGTTATATGCTTCCATACTATATCCATAGCTCATATTACAAACTTCAATTAGATCAAGTAAAAAGATTTTATCACCCTTAAGTGATGTCCACTCAATATCTCCATATGGTTCTCCATCACTGCTGTGTGGTGTACTCTTACTGCTTGATGCTATAGCATTCTGTTCTGATGATGTAAAAGCAGTAGTCAGAAAGCCCTCCGAACTATAGTCATAACCTTCACCTTTTTCACTATTTAAATATCTCTTTAAATAGCTTGTTGACCATATATTGCTACTGTCATCAAACTTGCTTTCAAATAGCAAACTGTCACAGTCAAGAAGCATGGTATTTGTTGTGTTATCGTTACTAAAGGTTGTTGTATTACTGTCAAGCACTCTGTACTTTACTGGACTACCGTTATATGTTCCAAAGTACACATAGCTTCCTTTCCATGTATCCGTTATACTTGTCGGTACTGTAGGATTTGCAATGATACTTGTGCCTAATCCAATGGATTTTTTGGTTGCATCCTCACCTGGAGTTTCCGATTCGGTCTGCGCATATGTTCCTGATTTGAATGTTTTTTCATTAGCTGGAACTTTTCCATTTACTTTACAATCAATATCCGAAGAATAAATTCTATGAGTTGTATCTCCCTGATTTTCATCACGAGGTCCTAAATACAGACTTGAACCATCTTCTTCAGTAATATTGACAGTTACTTTTACATTACCATTTATCTGATTTTGAAATGACGCACCACCCCAAGCTCGTACTTCACTGGTTCCTTTATTTGTGATGTTAACTGTTATATCTGATATACTGCCATCCTTAAATGTTATTGCACTACAGTATTCACTACCTAATATATGTGCATTGTCAAATGTAACATCATACTCTACAGCTTCATCTGTTTCATTTGAAAAGCTCAAAGGAGTATCACATTCTACTGAGCCTGTTATAATGTATTTACCTGTAAATGCTATTTCATTACCACCATTTTGAGTATAACCAGTTGGTGTGATTTTGATTGCTCCGTCAGATATATTTAAAGTAACAGGTCTTAAGGTCATATGAATAGTACTGTCTTTTTGTATGGAATAATCCTGAAGAGTATTTCCGTCTTCCAATTCCTTACCTGCAAACGACAAACAAATTTGTTTTACGTCTATTCCTTCTTTATCCTGTATTTTTTCTTTAACATCTTCTATCGAATCTGTTGGCTCAACTTCAACTGTAATATGTTTTTCACTAAGTGTTTTTACAAATATTTGCATCGCAAGCACTTCAACTTGTCCTACCGGCATAACCGTCATTAGTCCAATCATCAATATTAATGATAGCAAATATGCTATTATCCGATTAACACTCTTCTTTTTTTTCATATTTTACCTCCTTGACTAAAAATAGTATTATCGTACCTTCTAATCTAGTTCCATATTACCATTTTTGTTTTAATGTAACAACATAGTTTCCCTAATCGTTAAAAATACTCCCCCACTCGGTAATTTTCGTGCTATAATATCTATATGCAAAAGTTTTCTGACAATTAAAGGAGTATCTATGAACAATTTAAATCCAAAAGAAGAAGTTAAAAACCTGTCTCGTGCCATTTACCACAACTATTGTAAAGGAGATTTTTCACTATGGTTTAGTCTGTTACACCCCAACAGCATATGGATTGGTCAGGGTGAGCCGATTCTTATCGGCGGAGAAAAAATAAAAGATTTCTTCAATAATTATCCAGCCAGCGTTGTGCTTGAGGTCATCAACGAGACCTTCTTCACCACTTCTCTCAGCAAAGATAATTATATTGTTACCGGAAATGTACTTATCGGTACTGACAAGTATTCCCCTGTCGCCACTGTACTTATGACTTTCGTGTTCCGATATATCAGCAATGAACCAAAACTAATGTACCAGCATCTGTCATACGACTATGTGGCAAAGGAACTGACCTCCAATAACGAATCCACTGATTTACTCACCAGACTTCTTATCCGTCAGACTTTTTTGATGAAGGAAGTGGTGCCCCCTGTTGCTGTCAAGATTGGCCAGCAGATTTACTATATTCCATCTGCCAGCATCATTTATCTGCAAAGCAACAGACACAAAACAATTATATACTGTGTAGACAAGGAGCTTGAATGCTCTATGCTGCTTCCGGATATCATGCCGATGCTTCCGGACAATTTTTATTTTGTAAGGAGAGGCTGCGTCATCAATACGATGTATGTCACATCTATACGACGCTGTGAAGTGGAGCTGCTCTTTGGCACGACTATCCAGATTCCGGTGCCCTCATACACCAAGGTGAAAAAGGATATTCATGCGCTTGTTATGCGCAAAAAAAAATTACATACAATGCCTATTTTTACAGATTTAGGTCTATAAATAACTATACTCTACCGGCATGATGCTTTTCCCCTATATTCTGTGAAACAAGCAGATACTGTGTCAGTCTGCCATCCTCCCATCTGACCGGAATGACGGTCATTGAAAGAAATAGCTTGCTATTCTTCTGTTGATTCCCAAAAAACAGGCGCAGGAATTTAATCCTACGCCTGTTTTTATAATGTTAAACTATTAACCTGACTAATATTTGCCCTTTAATGCAGGATAAAACTGCTTAAATGTTGCATAGCCCTTCTATTTTTTTCCGTTTGGCAACAAAAGCTTTACTGCACTGCAGATGCGCTAAGCTGTCCATCCTTCACATCTATAAGGATGGTATCTCCTGCTCTCACACCATCTGCCAGAATCAGCTTTGCTGCGAGTGTCTCGACATGCTTCTGCAGATATCTCTTAAGCGGTCTTGCTCCGTATACCGGATCATAGCCATTGTCGGTGATAAACTGCTTTGCAGTGTCTGTCAGCTCGACTGTGATTTCCTTGTCGACAAGACGCTTGTTTAAGTCTGCCATAAGCAGGGTGATGATATGACCGATGTTGTCCTTTGTGAGAGGCTTGAACATGATAATCTCATCAAGTCTGTTCAAAAACTCCGGTCTGAAATGACCCTTGAGCTCATCCATGACGCGGTTCTCACACTCTGTGCTGATGCTGCCGTCTGCCTCTATGCCCTCAAGAAGCTCCTGTGAGCCGAGGTTGCTTGTCATGATGATGATAGTGTTCTTGAAATCCACGGTACGTCCCTGTGAGTCAGTGATTCGTCCGTCATCAAGCACCTGAAGCAGCACATTGAATACATCCGGATGCGCTTTTTCCACCTCATCAAAGAGTACTACTGAGTACGGCTTACGTCTTACAGCCTCTGTGAGCTGTCCACCCTCATCATAGCCTACATATCCCGGAGGCGCTCCGATGAGTCGTGACACTGAGTATTTCTCCATGTACTCACTCATATCGAGTCTGACCATGTTGTTCTCATCATCAAAAAGACTTGCCGCAAGTGCCTTTGCAAGCTCTGTCTTACCTACACCTGTAGGTCCGAGGAACATAAACGAGCCTATCGGCTTTGTAGGGTCCTTGATGCCTGCCTTTGAACGGATGATAGCCTCTGTCACCTTTGTAACTCCGTCATCCTGTCCTATGACTCTCTTGTGCAGCTCCTCATCAAGATGAAGTGTCTTATTACGCTCACTCTCCGTAAGCTTTGCAACAGGTATTCCTGTCCAGCGTGATATAATGAGTGCAATCTCCTCATCGCTTACATTCTCACGCACAAGCGATAGGTCTCTGTCCTTAAGCAGTGCCTCCTCTGATTCCAGCTCCTTTTTAAGGTTTGGAAGCACGCCGTACTGCAGCTCTGCCGCCTTTTCCAGGTCATAGTTCTGCTGTGCTGTCTTGATTTCATTCTTTGTGGACTCAATCTTTTCACGCAGCTTGCTGACCTTGTCAACAGCGCCCTTCTCGTTCTGCCACTGTGCCTTTTTGGCATTAAAGTCATCACGCAGCTCTGCAAGCTCCTTCTGGAGTGCTGCAAGCCTGTCCTGACTTAGGTGATCTGTCTCTTTCTTTAGAGCTGTCTCCTCTATCTCAAGCTGCATAATCTTACGATTCTGCTCATCAAGCTCTGCAGGCATTGAATCAAGCTCTGTCTTTATCATGGCGCATGCTTCATCCACTAAGTCTATTGCCTTATCAGGCAAAAATCTGTCTGTGATATATCTGTTTGAAAGCACTGCCGCTGTGACAAGCGCTGAGTCTGTGATTTTGACACCGTGGAATACCTCGTATCTATCCTTTAAGCCACGAAGTATCGAGATAGTGTCCTCTACTGTCGGTTCGTCTACCATAACAGGCTGGAAACGTCTCTCAAGTGCTGCATCCTTCTCAATGTACTCACGGTACTCATCGAGTGTGGTAGCACCTACGCAGTGCAGCTCGCCTCTTGCAAGCATTGGCTTAAGAAGCTGTCCTGCATCCATGGCTCCGTCTGTCTTTCCTGCTCCGACAATTGTGTGAAGCTCATCGATAAAGAGAATTATCTGTCCGTCAGAGGCTTTTACCTCCTCAAGCACTGCCTTTAATCTCTCCTCAAACTCACCTCTGTACTTGGCTCCTGCAATCAGAGAGCCCATATCGAGTGCAAAAAGCTTTTTGTCCTTTAAGCCCTCAGGCACATCGCCCTTTACGATACGCTGTGCCAGTCCCTCAACGACTGCTGTTTTACCAACACCCGGCTCACCGATAAGCACCGGGTTATTTTTCGTCTTACGCGAGAGGATACGCACTACATTTCGTATCTCATCATCACGGCCGATGACAGGATCAAGCTTTTGCTGCCTTGCACGCTCCACCATGTCATAGCCGTATTTCTCAAGTGTATCATAGGTGGCCTCCGGGTTGTCAGAAGTGACCTTCTGATTGCCCCTGACCGTAGAAAGTGCTGTGAGGAATCTGTCTCTTGTGAGACCGTACTCCTTTATCAGCTCCTTCATCGCCTTGTTTGGATATTTGAGCAGACACAGGAAAAGATGCTCTACCGAAACATACTCATCTCCCATTGCCTTTGCCTCATCCTCAGCATGGATAAGAACCTTGTTTAAATCATTGCCCACATAGACCTGTGCACTGCTGCCGCTTACCTTTGTGCGCGCTGCAAGATGACGCTTTGCATTCTCTGTGAAATGCTCCACGTTTATCTCCATCTTGTCAATCAGCTTCGGTATCAGTCCATCCTCCTGTGAAAGTAATGCCACAAGCAGATGCTCCTGTTCTATCTCCTGATTGCCGTAATCATATGCAAGCTTCTCGCAGTCATTGACTGCCTCTATTGATTTCTGTGTAAATTTTTGAATGTTCATAGTCTCACTCCCTTCTACTATGTTATCCATAAATATAATTCTTATGTGTCATACAGGTAATATCAAGATTTTATATCTAAATAATCCTTTAAATAATTCTCCAATATTCCTTGTGACTATGTTATAGCACGCAAATTAGCACTCGTCAAGTGAGAGTGCTAACAATTTTTATTAAATAAATATAAACTTTTGATTTTAAAGCAAAAAAGAGTGACTTATATCACTCTCTCTTACTCGATTGGCTGCACAATCCCCGAAACATTTGCCAGATTCTGCATCTTGTCATCAGCATCTGCCATGATATCCGCACATTTCTTAAGCTCCTGCTGCATCTCCTCCGTGAATACACGGCTCTTCTTATAGCGAAGCTGATGCTCTGTGCTGGCCCAGAAATTCATCGCAATGGTACGAAACTGTATCTCTATCGGCACCTTGTCCTTGTGGTCCGAAAAATACACATCAACCAGCACTATCATATGAAGGCTCCTGTAGCCATTTTCCTTTGGTTTTTTTATGTAGTCCTTTATTGTGACAATCTCGACATCCGCCTGATTTACGAGCATATTGGCCACCTGATATACATCGGATATGAATGGACAGACCACTCTGACTCCTGCAATATCCTTTATCTCACGCTTCATGGCGTTGATGGTGAGCGGAATACCCTTTCGCTTCATCTTGTCTATAATGCTCTCCAGCGACTTTACACGGCTCTTTATATTCTCGATTGGATTTCTTTCGTGATTGTTTTTAAATTCATTATTTAATATCTGCAGCTTTGCGACTATCTGCTGTATGCCCGATTCGTAGTAGAACATGATGTGTTCATACTGCGAGGCAATTGAGCTGAATTCGCCCAGCACCGGCAGCATCTCTATTTGTATATCATCCATGTTTATACCCCTTACATATAATATATTTCCGCTTCCCACTTTATAATCTATGCAAGCCTTCTAATTAATTATTTACTTAATTTAGTAAGTAACAGCCGTGAAATTCGGTATGTTACTTCAATGAGGATCACTCCTGCCACTACATCATATATCACATGCTGCTTCGTAGTCAATGTAGATATGAATACTGCTACAGCACAAATACAAAAGGTTGTACGTATCCACTGCGGTACCTTTTTGTTGCCACGAATGCCGATATAGCACAGCCAGCTTACAAGGCAGTGTATAGACGGGAAGAGATTGTCCGCAGCATCCATGCTGTATAGAAAGCGCATGAGCTGCGCCCATATGTCCGTGCCCACTATTTCCGGTCTGGTATTGGTTGTGGGATATACGACATAGCAGACAAAACAGACTGCCTTTGCCAGCCAGTCTGCCATTAGAAAACGATAACAATGTGTTTTATCCATCGCTGCATTATACAGATATCCTATAATCCAAAAAATATAGCAGCCAAAATAAATAACTACTGTAGGGTACACGACCGGTATCATGTTATCGAGCGCGGTCTCTATATTGTGATGTATAAAACCGCCTGCAATCGCTCTCGCACCCCAGTATACGCTGAAATTGAGCACTACTGTAAAAAGCAGCGGAATACGGCTGTATTTCGGAAGTATTCTGTTAAAAAGCTGTCCTGTTTGCGATATGCTGTCCCTGGATAACACGTACCTCTTTGTCTCCTTTTATACACTCTTTGATTTCCGGAAGCAGGTCGATATGACCTTTTTTAAACAAAAGCACAATTGTGGAGCCAATCAGCTCAAAATGCCCCATCTCTGCTCCCTTTCTCATCATGACATTCTCGTGGTCATTGACTATGCCGCCCACGAGCAGCGCTCCTACCTCAATCTGTGCCACCTTGCCAAAATTAACTGTATCAAGAATGGTCCACATACGCCTGTTTTGCCTGTAAACAGGAGCATTTTCCAGTGCAATAGGCTGTACACTGTGAAGCAGCCCCTTCACAAAATGATTCTTTGCCTGAAAGCCGTCATCTATATAGCAGTAATGATGATAATCGTTGGCACAAAGACGCAGTATCACGCAGTCTCCTCCAACAAATTCCTTTGCAATTTTTTTGTCGGTGACAAGATCCGTCACCTTGTACCAGGAGCCCTTGATGTAAAAGCTGTTGTTGCTTTTTATCCTGTAGGCACTCAGATAACCGTCACACGGACTGATAAGATGCTCAGCCTGCCTGTCCACATCAATATCATCACGCTTTCTGGAGAAAAAATCCTGAAAGCTGTTATATTTCTGACCCTTAAAATCAGACATATCTATATTGTTATTCTTTATATACCGGCTGATAAACGGCTTAGACAGCGGGGAGCGTGCAACCACTTCTCCAAGCTTAAGCGCGCCTGTATACAGAAACACCTTAAGCGTCACACGCCCCGGTACCGTGGTGTAAAGCCAGTCTACAAACGATTTTTTTGCCATTAAATAAGAACCTCCGCAATGAGAATACAAAACTCAACTGCTCCTATGCCCACAATCAGAACCTCACCTAAAAGCGATGGCTTTTTGAGCTTTACCGGGAGCACGTAGCAAATACCAATGATTAAAAGGGCAAGTGCCGCAATTGTCTCAATATGTATAGCAGTGAACTCTCCAATCAGATATACCGCCGGGATAGCAAGGGCGCTTGAGGTAATCGGAAGCCCCAGATAGTACTGTCTGCGCTCTGCTGTCGCTGCCTGCCTGTTGGCCTCATCCACATTAAAGTATGCCAGACGGATAAGTCCGCAAAGTATGAATACAAATATGGCGATAAATGCAACTGATATCTTTGGAGTCACACAAAATACCCACACTGCCGGAAGCACGCCGAAGCATATGATATCACTTAACGAATCTATCTGTATGCCAAATGTTCGCTCGTCCCTGGTACGGTCCTTCTTTGTGGATGCAATGGTGCCGTCAAACATATCACAGACACCGGCCAGCATAAGGCAGATTAGTGAACCCACATACCTGTCCTTTATGGCAAGCATAACTCCAAGGAAGCCTATCCACATGCCTATGTATGTAAGCACTACCGTGTAATTATAAAAGCCTATGAGCCCTGTCTTTTTCTTTGTGTCTGTATTCCCTATATCCAGAGTATCTGCTATTGCAGAATTAATATTCATATTATTCATATTGATTCCCTTACTTTCGTTCTTTTGTTTTTATCAGATAAAACATGATAAGTTTTCTCATTTACCCTTAACCGGTAATATTATATGCCCTTACCTGATATATAATAACATATTCATGACATAAACTCATTAATTATTTGTTTAAACTTTTCTTAATATCTATTATTTTTAGCAAAAAACAAGGCAGAATCCGCTTTCTGATTCTGCCCACATACTATAGCATATCATGAATTATATCTTTAATCTCCTGCCTGTCCTTTTCAAGAACAAATGCAAGCTCTGCATTTAAATTGTGCTCTGCCATCTTGCCATAGCGCTCATCGACGGCTGTAGCCTTCTTGCCTGCCTGTGCACGCTGCTCATTTCTGATATGTAAACACTTTAAGAGACTGATCACACTATCCGGCTCACAGCTTCTGACTGCCTCCTTATAGCGCGTTTCGCGCTCCTTCTCATTGTTTACCACGAGTGCCTCTATCTCAGATACTCTATCGAGCACCGCCTGTGCCTCATCCTGTGTTATTACCTTACGTATCCTCTTATCAGCATTGTCAACAGGTATATACACTCTGTCATTCTCCTCCTCAACAGGGCGAAGTAAAAAATATGACTTGAGCTTCTTGTCTCCGGACATGTCTAACTCCACGATTTCGCTTATTTTGCAAATACCATTTGTAGCATTTAATACGTAATCACCTATTTCGAACATTTCACACCTCTTTCGTTATACGATATTATTTTATCACTTTTTCACGAATTTTGTAAGAGGATTTTTTTAAAAATGTCAAATATATCAAAAAAGCGTGTTTTACGTCAATAAAACACGCTTTAAAAAATTACTCAATCAGCTGCTTCACGCGGTCATCGAGCTGGAGCATACGGATGATAAGCTCTATTGAGCCCTTGATACCGTAGCTGGCACTGTTGATACAGATATCATAGTTACTTGCCTTGCTCCATTTTCTGCCTGTATAGAATTTGTAGGTCTTCAGATGTCTCTTATCCTCAGACTCTATCCATTTCTTTGCCTGGTTCGGAGTCACATTCTTGTTTATCTCAAGGAAACGCTGGACACGTCTCTTCTCCGGTGCCGTGATAAAGATACTGATGTGAGGAATATGATTGTTTGTCAGAATCGCATCTGCGAAACGTCCCATGACAATGAAATCCTCCTGCTTTGCCTTCTCTACGAGGAACTTACTTGTATCAAAGAAAAGCACATCCTCTGATGAAAGTCCGTGGTATCTCTTAAAAGCTTTTATGCGCTTTTTGATTCCCATTCGCTCTTTTTTCTGGAAGGTAGCTGTAGCCTGGGCTGCTTCCTCTCCATCCTTCTGTCTGAACACCTCATTCATGACAGACACATCATAGAAATTCATACGAAGCTTATCTGCAAGTGCAAAGCCAATCTCATTTCCACCACATCCGCAGGAACGTCCGATACAGATGATCAGATGATCTCCTGTCTTGAAACGGTCCTTCAGATTTACGGTATTTAAATCCGCTATCTTTGGATCAAGGATATCTCCGTCAGCAAAGCCTGTCGGAAGCTCTGCTATCTCCTCTACTATGTTGTTGTATCTGACCATGATTTCATGCCTTATATCGTGATCAGGTATTGTTCTTGCCATGTTGCTTATCAGGGCAAGCTCGCTTCGGATTCTTGAGCTGTTCTGCCTTGAGTGCAGATCCTCCATGATGTTTCGGATACATATATCCTTCTCTCCACCAAATACCCTGCCGAGGGATGAGCCTAATTTCTTGTACACTTCGGCATCGAGCTCATAGATTTCGATGGCAAGAGCTTTGATTTTCTCGTCATAAAATTCCATAATTCATCCCTCCTATAAAAAGAATATGAGCATATCTATGATGAAAACAGGTATCAGATAACGCACTGACCACCACATGTAACCAAAGAACGATGGCATGTTGATACCGTTTTCGTCTGATAATGACTTGACCATAAAGTTTGGCGCATTTCCAATATATGTGTTGGCTCCCATGAATACAGCACCACAGGAAATTGCCATAAGCATCTTGACTGGCACCACTCCGAGTGTGGTTGCAACACCTGTAGTAAAATGCATGGCGCCTGCTGTAGTAAGGAAAACCAGATATGTCGGTGTATTGTCAAGGAAGCTTGAAAGCGCTCCTGTTGCCCAGAACATCTCAAACGGCTCTGTGATTCCAAGACCTGAACCGGCGCTCTTTAATACCATAAGAGCAGGCTGCATGGTGATGAAGATTCCGATGAAAAGCACCGCAACCTCCTGGATTGCTCCCCATGTGAAATGGTTCTGCACACGAACCTCCTTCGGTGTAGTCTTGAAGGAAAGTAAGGCTGCAAGCAGAATGATTGCTATCTCAATAATTGCAGGCACAGTGAGTGTAACCTCCTTAAATATCGGAATACCGATAACCTCTCCTGCAGCGTTCTGGAATGCAGAAAGCTTAGGAAGCACACCGCTTAGTATAACGGCTATGACAATCATTACTATATATAAAAAGTTGTGGGCACCCTTTATCCTGATGAGTGGCTCATTTTCCTTTACCTCAGGCATAAGTCCCATAGTGATATCCTTCTGATATGCCTTCTTGTCCAAATGATAAAATATGGTCAGAAGCAAAATCATATTTATTACGAGAACCGGAAACAGCCTCAGGCTCCAGAAGAATGATACTCCTCTTGAAAATCCCATGAGCAGTGGCGGGTCACCGATAGGTGTAAGACATCCTCCGATATTTGACACAAGGAAAATGAAAAATACCATGATGTGACGCTTGTTCTTTCTCCATGAGTTCATCTGGATAATTGGTCTGACAAAGAGCATACTGGCTCCGGTAGTTCCTATACAGCTTGAAAAAAATGTTCCAACGGCAAGCATAATAACGTTTACCTTTGGATTGCCGACCAGACTTCCCTCCAGCTTGATATTTCCGGCTACGCAGAACAGTCCAAAGAGCAACACGATAAAGGTCAGATAGTCACCTATCAGACACTCCAGTACCGTCTCTGCGGCTTTTGGTGCTCCATAGAACAGCGCGAACGGAATGGCAAAAAGCAGTGACCATAAGATAACTGCGTGAGCTTGATGCTTCTCCCACCATTCAGGCTTCACAAGCGGCATAACTGCTATGCACAGCAATAGGCCCGCAAATGGGATACACAACATTAATAATGTGTTTGACATTCTTTTCACCTCGACTTTGTTAAAAAATAAACTATTTCAAATCTAGTTCATTTTACACCATTATATTTTATTTGCAACTGTTTATAAAAAGTTTTTAATTTATATATGTTTTTTATGTAGTATTCACATTTTTATAAGCAATAATGCATTACCAGTTGGTAAAATTATCTATAACATAGTCTGCTTCATGAGCCATATCATCCTTTGGTGAAATATTCGATTTCACATAAAATGCATCCATCCGGCATTCCTTTGCGCCCTTGATATCGGTAGTCGAATCATTTCCTATAAAAAGTGATTTTGATACATCAATATCATGCTTATTTATCAGCTCCTTATAAAATCTGACATCAGGCTTTTTGGTGTTGTAATCAGACGAGATAAATACATCATCAAACAAATCAAAGATATCAAGTCTTCTCATCTCATAGGCTGTGAATATGCGCTGGGCATTTGAAAGCAGATACACATTTTTCCCTGCCGCCTTAAGCTCCTTAAGCATCTCCTTGGTGCCCGGGTAAAGCTTTATGTATTCTGTGCTCATCACCCTGAAAAACTGTCCGGTATGCACCGAAAGCTCCTTGGTCGGATTCACGCCCTTTTCCTCATAGAGCTTTTCAAATACATCCTCTATATGTATCTCCGGTGATGCTTCGTGGGCATATGAGATGGCAAACTGCGCATCTGAAGCTTCATTTTGCTTTTCAATACCCATATTTTCAATTTTCTTTTTAAGCTCTGCCTCACTGCTCTTTACAAGTGTCTCATAGTGCTCCTTAAGCTCCTTGGCCTCATACAGTGCTCCGTAATAGCCATAGAACATGGCGAGCTTTTCCCAGATTGCAGTGTCGCTCTCGTCTGTGTGGATATCCACAAGAGTACCGTAGAGGTCAAATATATAGTTATCATATGTGAGTGGAAGTTTCATGCTTTTCTCCTTTCGACATTCCAATTGTATTCTTTATCACACATTGTAATATGCTTTGTGGCTTGGGTGCAAGTACTTTTCCTTTTTTTCAATAGTGCGTGGCGTAAGCCGGTGGCGGGGGCAGGCGGTGCTGTCGTGCATGCTACGCTTCGCTGTCAAGTGTCTGTACGAATTATGCCCCAGGCTTTCTATGCCCGACGAAACCGTCGAAACTCGCCATCCATGGCTCGATTTCTCCTTGCCTCGGCGTCCATGCCTCGGCATTTATGTGCTTCACAGCATAATTCTACAGTCACTAAACAGCTGCGCTATTCGCCCGCCCGACAGTACCGCCTGCCCCCACCACCTGCTTCCGCCACTTACATCATCGCCCTGCGAAGCTTCGCCAGCGTACTCTTCTCCATTCGTGATATGGCCACCTGGTTGCGTCCAAGCACTTCTGCCACCTGCTTTTGTGTCTTATCCTGCATATATCTTAGTATAATGAGTCTGCGCTCGCTATCATCAAGTGAGTCAAATGCCTGCTGCATTGCGATATGATTTATCACTTTATCCGTCTCAGATGCTTTATCAGATGCCTCTGCACTCATTTTATTGTCCAGAAAATCAAGCACACTTTCATTTTCTATTGATGATGCTTTTTTATCGGCTTCCATGGCAATTATTATATCCTGTTTTGATATACCGGAAATATTCTCCAATTTTTCAAGTGATATTTCACTATTTTCGCTCATTTTGTATTTTTCTCTGATAATTGCAATTTTTCTTGCATCATCCTGTATTTTTCGGCTGATATGCACCATTCCATCATCACGAAGAAAGCGCTGTATTTCCCCTATTATCAAGGGTACTGCATATGTAGAGAAGGCAAAGCCCTTATCTTCATCAAATCGCTGTGCTGCCTTTGTCAGTCCCACTGCTCCTATCTGAAATAAATCCTCCTGCTCAACGCCTCTATTTCTAAAGCGTTTCATAACTAAATAAATCAGGTTTATATTTTCTGTGACAAGTCTGCTGATTTTGTCACTTTTCATAGTACTTTTTTCATCTTTACAGTTGTTCCGTGTCCCGGTTCTGATGTTACTGTGAGAGCGTCCATAAATGCTTCCATGAATGAAAAGCCCATGCCCGATCTGTCAAGCTGTGGCTTTGATGTGTATAACGGTTCCATTGCTTTTGCTACATCCTGTATGCCTACTCCTTTATCTGATATTTCTATGTAAAGCTCCCTGCCCATGTAGCTGCATTCCATATGTACCTGTGGACAGCTTTTTTCTTCTGCCGCCTGATGATCTGTCTGACCGGATGAGATATTGTCATCCCCCATCTCATAGCCGTGGATAATTGCGTTTGTCACCGCCTCAGACACTGCTGTCTTTACGTCCTCCACGTCATCTAGTGTGGGGTTTAATTGTGCCATAAACATTGCTGCTGTCATTCTCGCAAATGCCTCATTCTCTGAAATTGCATCAAAGCTTAGCGATATATGATTTGTTTTTGTTGCGTTCATTATGCTCCCTTTCTGTCTGATTAAATTTTGATTCAATTCATTTTAAAGCTTGTGCACAATAGTGTATATGCCGGCGCATTTCAAAAGCTTGTCCACTCTGTCTGACATATTGCACACTGATACGCTGCTGTCATTAAAGTACTTAAGCTTCTTTGTTCTTCCGATTATCACTCCAATGCCCGAGCTGTCCATAAACTCTGTAGCTTTCATGTCAAATACTATTTTTCTGACACCACAGCCCTCTATAAGTGTATCAAGCTCGGCGATTATCTGCCCGGCGCAGTGGTGATCCACCTCCTTTGGCATAAGGTATGTCACCCGGTCTGCTTCTTTGATATAATTTTCTATCATTTCAAACTCTTCCTTTCCTGCTCATATAAAAAAGACACCGGATATTATCTGGTGTCTTTCGTAATTCTATATTTAATTATTGCCTCACAGCAGCTGTTTACTACTGTTCCTGTGCAAGATAATTCTTTGAGGTTCTGGCCTTCTCAGTGCCTGCGTAGTTGTCTACCACATACTGATAATATGGCTTTGCTGATGCTAGGTCTCCTGACTTTCTGAACGACTGTGCCAGGTAGTATGCAGCCGAACCATCCCTGTATGCCTCGTCCATGCCGACAAGCTTCTGGAAGGTAGGGATTGCGTTCTGATAATCGCCACTGCTGTATGATGAGTATGCCTGATTGTACAGTGCTTCCTTATATGAATCAGCAATTGAACCATTGAGAGCATCATATGTCTGCTTAGCAGAGTCACTCAGGTAGCTTGTGTTGATATTTTCAAGTGCCTCTCCCGCCTTTATTACATCATTGGATGTGAAGTATACATAGGCATTGAGCAGAGCCTCATATGTGGAAATCTGGTCTGATACTCCATCATTTTTCTTCTTTTCGTCCTCAAGCTCCTTCTTTAGCTTGTCTATCTGATCATTCAGACCACTGATAGTCTGCCCATTTGTGGAAATGGTGTCATTGGCCGATAGAAGCTGCTTCTTTGCATCTGTTTTAGACTGGCTTTTTATGCCCGGAACTACAAGGAAGCACGTAACCGCAACTCCTACTACCAGACCGATTATGATATAGAGTATATTTGCCCACATTGAGCTTTCCCTGAATCGCTTCGGCATAATGATTGTTTCGTTTCCACTCTGGTAAGAAATTAAATCATCATTTTTCTTTTTCCTTTCAGAGCCTTTTTCCTTGAGACGCCTGTTCACTTCCTTTAAGTATCTGAGTGTAGTGGTATTGTCTGTATCTATCTTGCCGGCATCGCGTAAGGCCTTCTTTGCCTTGTCCAAATGCCCTTCCTCCAGATATAAAAGAGCTAAAAGCTGATGTCCCTTTACAAGCTTTGGATTTAAGGATAATACCTTTCGAAGCTGTATAACAGCAAGATCCTTACTATCCTGCTTGCAGTAAGTTAAAGCCTGATTATATTTTTTAATGGTCTGGTTGATTGTTTCGAGCTGATTTCTGTTATTATGAATCTGCTCTATATACTTCTTTGCCAGATTGTCATCAGGCTGATAGTTGGCACTGATGACCCACTCACTTAAGGCATCAACCATCTCGCCCATCTCATAATATATGAGTCCTAACAGATTCCTTGCCTGGATATTGTACTTATAAAACTTAAGACTCTGCCTCAGAGAAATAATCGCTCCTGACAGATTCCTTACCTGTGCCTTTTGTAACCCATCATTGTAGTACGAGTTGGATATTCTCACAGCTCTTTTGAAAAGTGAAAGATCTGCTCCACATACAGGGCACTTATCCTCCCAGCCCGCATCTTGTCCGCATTTATAACAAATCATCTTAATTCACCCTGCCTTTTGTCCTGATCACGTAATAACTGTGCAATGATATCTGTGACATCTGTCAGATCATGGCTGTAAATCGCAGATTCAGCCTCTTCTATCTCAAGACTTGGCTCATAGTTCTTTATTTCTTCATCAAAATTTATCATAATCCTGCCTCCATAATTACCTGCTAAATAATCCCATCAAAAAAGGGTCACTATATATTATAATAAAGTAACCCCTTTATGCAAGTATATTTCCATTAAGATTTAATAAAAATATCGCAATTTTTTTATTTCATCGACACCATAACGACTGCCTTGTCCTTCTCCTTGAACTCAATCTTGTCGAATTCCTCCTTGGTGACGAGCTTTGAATTGTTAATACACACCTCGACATTCGGATAGACATGCTCAAATACCTGTACTGTCGCACCTGTCGAGCGCTCCACTATGCTCTTAAGCCTCTCCAGCTCCTCCCTGTCTCCGGTAAGCTCAGCAGTTTTCTCAATCTTTGCCCGGACAAGCGCCAGCTTCTTTTCCTCCAGATTCATGCTGTCATCGGCACTGCCCATCATCCGCTCTATCTGCTTTATGCCTGCATTGATATTGTCGAGAAGCATCTGCTTTTGATCAACAAGCTTTTCAAGCTCTGTTATCTTTATCTTGATTTTTTTATGTACACCCACATTCACCTCGGTCTTGATAAATGCATCATTGCCCAGGTTTTGCACCTCAATGCCCGCACAGCCGTATACTTTTCCACCGACTATACTTGCATGTCCGCCATTGAAGATTACCTTGTCATTGCTGACCACATTGCAGTTGATTGCCGAATCAGCCTCCACAAAGCCATCTACCTCCACATCGGTATACTCCATGAACTTGGCAAACAGATTGCCCTTTACAACAATTCGGGCCTTGCCCATACCAATCATGCCCTTCCTGAGAATCAGGTCATCCCCGGCCTCAAGCACACAGCCCTCGCAAACCCCATCTATCGTGATGGACTTTGCAGCCCTTATTCTGGCTCCGGTCTTCACACTGCCATGTATGACCACGTCCCCGACAAAATCTATATTTCCTGTTCCCACATCCACATCACCGTTTATTTCAAGAATAGGAAGAATAATGATTCTGTTCTTGTGCCTTTCAATTTTGCCATCGATAGCAGCTGTATATGTAAGTCCATCGACGGATTTGTCAAAGCCTCGCCCAACAAGAGGTGGCAGCCCCTTGCCTTTCTTTGCGGCGATTGTCCTGCCAAGCACGTCAATACCATCCTCGCCGGTAGCAGGCTCATAATAATTTGCAATGGTCTTGCCCTTTTTGACCACCTCAACCGAGTGCACACTCCAGTAATCCACTGAGCCATCACTATTAATCGTTGGGCGGTGGTTCAAGTCACTGTCGAAGTAAAAATCAAAGTATCCGTCAGTACCGTCAACAGCCGGCTTTCCCTTTGCAAAAAGAACTTCCCTGCCCATAATTCTTTTTTCAACCATATCTGAAATTATCTCGCAATTGATGCCATATATCACGCCATTTCGTTTTACAGCTTCAAGCACCCCATCCACTGTATAGTGCTGCTCTTCTTCAACAACAGGCAGCATAATAAATGCCTCCATCCTGTCGCTGCTTATTCTGATAACTGGCTCTCTCCTTATACCGGTATCATCCATATTATTTCCTCGCTATATCGACCTTCTTTGTTCCTGTTAAAGATAATCATCCTGCTATTTCTTTCATTTAATAAACGCATTATTCTTACTTTTAATCATTATATCATCATTTGAATTTTAAGAAAAGCCACTAAATATAAAAAATCCGGGCAATATCATCCTACTGATAATATGCCCGGACTTTTATGCCAAACAACGCTTTTAAAATATAATCTGTATTTAATTATTTAAACTGGGCCAGACGTTCCTCTACCTGAGCCATCATCTGCTCATATTTCGCAAGCTTGTCCTTTTCCTCCTGAACCTTCTCAGGCTTTGCATTATTAAGGAATTTCTCATTTGAGAGCATGCCCTTTGAGCGCGCAAGCTCCTTTGTGAGCTTATCCTTTTCTTTATTGAGTCTTTCCTTTTCCTTCTCGAAATCAACGAGGTCCTCAAGCGGCAGGTATGCAACCGCATCAGGTATCACTACCGATACAGCGTCATCTCCAATGCCGGCCTTGCCCTGCTGTACTGTAATCTCGCTGGTAAATGCAAGATTTACATATACCTCCTTGTTGTCCTCGAATACCTTTCTGACTGCCTCATCATCACTTGTGATGAAAAGCTTTGCCTTTCTTGAAGGCGGAACATCCATCTGTGTACGGACATTTCTGATACCCTTTACGAGGTCCTTGCAGTGCTCGATTGCTGCTTCCTCAGCCGGGAAATTCCACTCTTCCTTGTACTCAGGCCATTTAGAGAGCATGATGGTCTCCTCATCTGACTGGAGTGTACAGAAGATTTCCTCTGTGATAAACGGCATATATGGGTGAAGGAGCTTAAGTGCATTTACAAGTACTGTCTTAAGTGTCCAGAGTGCTGCATTTGCTGACTCAGGATTTTCATCCTTCTTGTAGGTACGAACCTTTGCAATCTCGATATACCAGTCGCAGAACTCATCCCAGATGAAGTCGTATACCTTTTGTACTGCGATTCCAAGCTCGAACTTGTCCATATTTTCTGTGGCATCCTTTGCAAGAGTATTTACCCTTGAGAGTATCCACTTGTCTGCTGCATGAAGCTCGTCAAGCTTTGGTTCTCTAAGCTCTACACCTTCAAGGTTCATCATGATAAATCTTGATGCATTCCATACCTTGTTGGCGAAGTTTCTTGAAGCCTCAACTCTCTCCCAGTAGAAACGCATGTCATTTCCCGGTGCATTTCCTGTGATGAGTGTCAGGCGAAGTGCATCTGCACCATACTTGTCGATAACCTCGAGCGGATCGATTCCGTTTCCGAGTGATTTGCTCATCTTGCGGCCCTGTGAATCTCTTACGAGTCCGTGGAAAAGCACTGTGTGGAATGGTGCCTTACCCATCTGCTCATAGCCTGAGAAAATCATTCTGATTACCCAGAAGAAAATGATATCGTAGCCTGTTACGAGCACATCGTTTGGATAAAAATAATCAAGATCCTCTGTCTTTTCAGGCCAGCCGAGTGTTGAGAATGGCCAGAGTGCTGATGAGAACCATGTATCAAGTGTATCAGGATCCTGTGTCCAGTGCTCCTTGCCACACTTAGGGCATTTGCCCGGCTTTTCTATTGAGACTACCATTTCTCCGCAGTCATCACAGTACCAAGCAGGTATTCTGTGTCCCCACCAGAGCTGACGGCTGATACACCAGTCGCGGATATTGTCTGTCCAATTGAAGTATGTCTTGTCCATTCTTGAAGGAAGAAGCTTGATTTCTCCGTTCTTTACGCCCTCAACTGCTGGCTTTATCATCTCGTCCATCTTGACGAACCACTGCTGCTTGATCATTGGCTCAACTGTTGTGTGGCAGCGGTCATGCACACCTACATTGTGTGAGTGTGGTACAACCTTTACCAGAAGTCCCTGCTCCTTAAGATCCTCAACCAGAGCCTTTCTGCACTCGTATCTGTCCATTCCGGCATATTTTCCGGCCTTTTCGTTCATTGTGGCATCATCATTGATTACAACGATTTCCTCTAAGTTGTGGCGTTTTCCTACCTCAAAATCGTTAGGATCGTGCGCAGGTGTAATCTTTACACAGCCTGTTCCAAATTCTTTATCTACGTATGAATCTGCGATTACAGGAATCTCCCTGTCTGTGCATGGAAGCTTTAAGGTCTTTCCGATGATATCCTGATAACGCTCATCATCAGGGTTTACAGCTACGGCTGTATCTCCGAAAAGTGTCTCAGGACGTGTTGTTGCTATCTCTACGAATCTGCCTTCCTCGCCAACTACCGGATAGTTGATGTGCCAGAAGAAGCCGTCCTGCTCCTCATGCTCTACCTCTGCATCTGAAATAGATGTCTTACATACCGGACACCAGTTTACGATTCTTGAGCCCTTATAAATCCAGCCCTTCTTATAGAGCTTTGTAAATACCTCCTGTACTGCGTGTGAGCAGCCCTCATCCATGGTAAATCTCTCACGCTGCCAGTCTGCTGATGATCCGAGCTTACGAAGCTGCTTTACGATACGTCCGCCATACTCTTTTCTCCAGTCCCAGCATTTCTCGAGGAACTCTTCTCTTGTAAGGTCTGCCTTGTTGATTCCCTGCTCCTTAAGTGCCTGGATGACCTTTACCTCTGTCGCGATGGATGCGTGGTCTGTTCCCGGCTGCCAGAGTGCATTGTAGCCCTGCATTCTCTTGTATCTGATAAGAATATCCTGCATGGTGTTGTCAAGGGCGTGGCCCATGTGCAGCTGTCCTGTGATGTTTGGTGGTGGCATCACGATGGTGAATGGTTTTTTGCTGCGGTCTACCTCTGCATGGAAGTAGCCGTTGTCTTCCCACTTTTTGTAAAGACGGTCCTCGATGTCCTTTGGATCGTAGGTTTTGTTTAGTTCTTTGCTCATGTTTTCCTCCTTTTATATGAATGACGCAAAAGCTTTGGGAGCTTTGTTGTATCAGGTCGCGCATTATGTATGGAATTATGTTCATGATTACGCTGCCAAGACACTGTAAAAATTATGATGAAGGATTGCTTAGACCATGACGCAACCGGCTTTTAGCGCCGTCCATGGCGCTAACGCCTCGCCCGCACGTCCATGTGCGTGCGTTGCTGGGATGTGTACATAATTTTAACAGTCTCTAGGCAACTCCATAAATCACATAATTCCATACATAATGCGCGGCCTGATAATTCAGGCTGTGAGCTTTTGCTGTTTTTCTTTTCATTGAGCTACGGGCGACCGATTAGATTGCATTCGCAATCTTCCGGTCTTGGACAAAGTACCCAATATAAGTTGAAAATCAGACTCTTTCAAGGCTTCTCTACAGCTTAACGCTGCTACAATTTTCAATCTATGCAGGCACTTACGTCTCGGTTCACTAAAAAAGCCCTCCCGATCACTGACCGGAAGGGCGAATTAGCGCTGTACCACCTTCGTTTACATCGGAGCATATATATGCTTATAAGCTCGAATGCCTCTTGTCCTGTAACGTGGACGAATCGGAAGAACTTATGCCGCTTGCGGCTTTCTGGGTTCTTCGGCTCAAAAGCTACCTTCCATGATTTCTGTCTTAAGCACCTTTCAGCCTGCCCAAGATGTATCACCATCTTACGAACCGGATGCTCTCTCTGAAAGCTTTCGTCATGTACTCCTCTTTCTTATGCCTTTAAATATTTGCCTGTTTCTTTCTACAATATTAAAGTGCATTGGGTGATTTGTCAATATGCTTTTTCAATCATCATAATGTCCTTTACATGAAACAATATAAATTATCTCATCTTTTTCATAATAAACAATTCGATTAGTATCATCAATGCGTCTGCTCCACATACCACTAAGATTTTCCTTTAATGGTTCCGGTTTACCTATACCCTCAAACGTACTTCGCTGAATATCCTTGATAAGTCCATTAATTCTTTTCAGTGTTTTCTTATCCTGCGTCTGCCAGTATAAATAGTCGCTCCATGCCCTATCTTCCCATAGTAACCTCATTAGTCCTCCTCTATCAAATTATGCTCTGCGAAGTGAGCTTTGCCATCCTTAATATCGCGCACGATATTTTCCAAATAACGGATATTGCTATCAGAATAAAATGGATCTACCGATACCTCAAAAGGAATACGCTTTTCTCTGCCTACTTTTTTTGCAAAAACGGTAAACGCTGCACTCATGGAAAGACCTAATTCCGAACACACCTGTTCCATGCTTTTTTTTACATCTGCATCCAATTTAAAATTAACATTAACTGACTGTGACATATACAACACTCCTTTCTTGCTTATAGTATATGCAGTAATAAAGAAAATATCAAGAAGATTTCTTTATTTTTTCTTCACTTATATTCAACATTCTTCGTGGCAACTATATCCACACCGGTTGCTGCAACA
>OQVN01000052.1_pt1 | contig 42552 bp, 45 predicted proteins | sample 1691621 | NCBI WGS metagenome assembly OQVN01 (sample SAMN03418278, study PRJEB22391) | human gut metagenome | biome: human-gut; feature: organic feature; material: feces | host: Homo sapiens | place: Tanzania | collected 2013-01 | reverse complement strand
TCCGTCTGCCACCTGAATGACTGTTCCAACATCAGCGACTTCGAGCTGGGAAGCGTATCTTTTAATCTGCTCCTTTATTACTGAGCTGATTTCTTCCGGCTTTAGATTCATGGAGCGCATTCACCTACTTTCAATTGTATTTTTGTCAAATCGCGGGTGAGTCTTTCTAATCTGCTGCTGACAGATGAATCCACCACTCTGTCCCCGATTCTGATTTTCATACCGCCTATGAGCGCGGTATCCACCTCAAAATGCATCTCAAATTTCACGTATTTTGTCGTGTCAAGAAGTCGTTTCTCCACAGCAAGCTTCTGCTCCTTTGAAAGCTCAAATGCAGATGTGACGTATGCTGTTCCGATATTCTGGTACTCCTTGACTCTGTCAAGAAAGTAGTCGAAAACTAAGGTAAGCTCTTTGTAGTGATTCTTTTCTATAATCATCCTCATAAGCCCTACCAGCTCCGCTGAAACTCTTCCCCCAAATATTTCTTCGATGATTCTGACCTTTTCTTCTTTATCAATCTGCGGATGATCCATCAGCTTTGAGAGGTCATCATTTGCAGCAATGATTTCCTTTACTGCTGTTACCTCGTCAGACAGGCCGGATAGCCTGTTGTCCTCAAGGGCAGCCTCAAACAATGCATCACCGTATACCTTAGATACTAGCTTAGCCATGTTGATTCTCCCATTTCCTTAAGTGTCTCTTCAACGAGTGTATCCTGAATGTCTGTGGTGATCGAAGCTGCGACAGCCTTTTGTGCCATAAGCGATGCTATCTGTATCATCTCCTGCTTCATATCATCCATGGCATGCTTCTTCTCAAGCTCTGCCTCTTCTCTGGCTCTCTTTATGATGCGTGAAGCCTCTTCCTTTGCATCATCCACAATCTTGTTCTGGTTTTTAAGCGCCTTCTGTCTCGCCTCTGTGAGAATAGCCTCGGCCTCTTTATCGATGTCCTTAAGCTTTCCCTCGTACTCTGCCTTTAGTGCTGCGGCACTTTCCTTGTCGGCAACAGCTGTGTTTATATCGCTTTCTATCCTGTCCTGCCTGTCCTTTAACAGCTTCCTTGCAGGGTTGAAAAGCAGATACGACATCAGCATGAAAAGGAAAAATACTGCAACTGCCAAAAGTACTGTATCAAAGAGCAACTGCGCATCCAGATTAAACAAAAATGTATATCCCTGTGCTAACAATTTTTACTCTCCTTTCCGTTGGCTGTATCGCCGCCCGGTAATCCTCTGCGGCAAACCGTAATATACTATCCGAGCGGATGAACGAAAAGTAAAAGTAATGCAACAACGAGACCATAAAGACCTGTTGTCTCTGCAACCGCCTGTCCTAAAAGCATGGTTGACATAATCTGTCCTCTTGCTCCCGGGTTACGTCCTACGGCTGCTGCACCGTGTCCTGCTGCGATACCCTGTCCAACACCAGGTCCGATTCCGGCGATAACCGCCAAACCTGCACCGATTGCTGAGCATGCTCTGATTAAATCCTGTCCATTGATATCCATAATTGAATCCTCCTAAAAATACATCTTATAGTTTTACTCATCCGTCTCACATGCCTGTGTAACGTATGTCATTGTCAGCATACAGAATACATATGTCTGAATCGCTCCTGAGAACAAATCAAAGTATACATGCAGTACTGACGGCCACGCTATGGCTATAAACCTTAGCAGACCATATACCAGCGCCATGATAACAGTTCCTGACAATACATTGGCGAACAAACGCAATGATAATGAGATAGGAATTGCAATCTCACTGATAATGTTGATTGGCGCCCATATAGGCAGCCACGGCGGCAGTGGTGAACACATACCGGTCCAGATGTCCTTTGCGCTTTGATGCTTAGCCTTATTGAATCTGATCATGAAAAATGTAATAAGTGCAAGCGCCAGTGTGGTTCCGTAGTCGGCTGTCGGTGGTCTTAAACCAAACAGACCGGAGATATTACTCATCAGTATGAAGATAAAAATCGTGCTGATGTAGTTTACAAACCTCGGAGCCCACTTACCCATGGTTCCCTCAACCATATTGTCGAGCATCTCTACGATAAGCTCGATGATATTCTGAAAGCCGTCCGGTACTTCCTTTGCTTTTTTGAGCTTCCTGTTTGCCACTATAGCGAATATGACCATAAGAGCCATCACTATGAGGATACAGGCATGCGATGTGGTAATCCAGACCTCCTGACCGAATACCTTTATCGAAAAAATACCATGGATCATAAAGTCGATATTGTCTGCGTTACTTTCCAGTAAAATCGCCTGATTCACATTATCACCTCCTCCTTATTAAGTTTACCTGCTGTTTTGCTACTCTGTCTCCATTTCGCCGGCGGAAGATGCATCACTTCTCCCGGAAAATCTGTCTGTCACCTTCATAAATAAAGGCTGTAAATACGCTGAAACCTTGAGCCCCAGCATACCGACAAATGCCATTATCAGATTTCCAAAATTAAATAGCCCCAATATAAATAACAGAACCGCAACAACAATATACCTTAAAAGTGATTTTGCTACGATCCTGCGATTGGCATCCTTTTGTCCATATATGGCGGTCGCGTCATATATGACTGTGGCGATATTGACAGCCATACCAACAGCTATCGCTATCCCATACCATAAGCCGATAGAATATGAAATTTTGTCTGTGACAAACCATACCCCAATAAGCTGCACAACAATCCCGTAAAAAACTATCCCAAATACAAGTCCCGGCAATGCGTCATTTATTCTTTTTAACATCCTTCTCTACCCTGCTAAAACTGTCTGATATCTCTGTTTCTGTAGTCCTCTGCTTTACCTGTGTCTGTCTGACGGCTCTGCCATCATCCTCTGACTTTAGGAATTTCTTGACCATGCGGTATATATTGTTTGCCCCCGCAAATGCTCCGAGGAAAAATAATGGAACAGTTACCCAGTCCGCTCCGGTCTTTTTCCCAATCCACACACCGGCCAGTGTACAGAGAAATATCGGCACAATCATGTTGATTCCAAACTGGAAAACCATGATAAGTGCGTTCATTACCTCTTTCTTATTATCTCTTTTCATATACAAATTATTATATCATTTTTATTGCTTTTGTCTACATTTTTATGTGTAAAATGCATAAAAAGTACATGTGTTTCATGTCAAATCACGTCAATTTGACACAACAAGTGCTACAGCACAAGCGTCACCTCACGGTCTGTGTGCTCATACCTGCGAATCGTAACCCCCGCTGCCCTCAGCATCCTCTTTGAAGCTGTCACGCTGGCAGTGCCCTCGTACTTGTCACAGTCGTAGACTACCTCCCTGATGCCGGACTGTATGATGGCCTTTGCACACTCATTGCACGGGAACAGGGTGACATATATGGTCGCTCCCTCAAGACTTCCGCCTCTGTAGTTTAGAATAGCATTGAGCTCACTGTGGGTAGAATAGAAATACTTGTTGTCCTCACCCTCTCTGGCCCAGGTGAACTCATCATCTGAGCAGCCGAGAGGAAAGCCGTTGTAGCCCATGGAGAGTATCTTGTGCTCCGGGTCCACTATGCACGCCCCCACCTGGGTATTCGGATCCTTCGAGCGCATGCCTGAAAGCATCGCTATGCCCATAAAATACTCATCCCATGAGATATAATCCTTTCTCTTTTCAGAAGCTCCCATATATATGCCTCCATTCATTTATGTCTGTTATTGTCTATTACTTGGTTCCGAAAATTCTGTCTCCTGCATCTCCAAGTCCCGGCACGATATATTTGTGCTCGTTGAGATGATCATCAAGTGCTCCTATATATACATCCACATCAGGATGTGCCTCTGTGAGTCTCTTTACTCCCTCAGGAGCTGCAATTATGCACATAAAGTGGATATTTTTCACGCCGCGCTTTTTGAGCATATCAAGCGCTGCCACTGCTGAACCGCCTGTTGCGAGCATCGGATCTACCACAAATACCTCTCTGTTGGCGCAGTCTGCCGGAAGCTTGCAGTAGTACTCGATTGGCTCTGCTGTCTCCGGGTCACGATACATGCCGATGTGTCCGACCTTTGCGGCAGGGATGAGCTCAAGCATGCCCTCCACCATACCAAGTCCGGCTCTTAAAATAGGAACAACAGCAAGCTTTTTGCCCTTTAATTCCTTTACAGTGGCCTTGCAGATAGGAGTCTCAATCTCCACATCTGTAAGCTCCAAGTCTCTTGTTGCCTCGTAGCACTCAAGCATCGCAACCTCGCTGACAAGTGTTCTGAAATCCTTTGAGCCTGTGTCGGTTCTTCTCATAATTCCAATCTTGTGCTGAATCAGCGGATGATCCATAACTACTACCTTACCCATAATATTTGTTCTCCTTTGTCTTATATTGTGTTATATTTGTTTGTCTTTTATGTATTTGCATTTAAGCGCTTTACCAGCTTCTTAAGCGTAGCCCTGAGGCTTTCATAGCACAGTCCGTAGCTTTGAAGTGTGCCACCGTAAGGGTCAAGTATCTCAAGCTCATCGCCCACATACTGTGAAAGCACAAAAACCTGCTCCGGGTCGATATCGGCAAAGCTTTCTATAATGCGCTCGCGCTGTGATGACTCCATGGTAAACACCATCGTACTCTCCGTGATATCCGATTCCTCAAGCTGCGTTGACACCATGCCCTCCGTGGAAATGCCATTGCTTATGAGCACTGCCTCTGCCTTCTGATTGACAGGCTCCGGAAACTGGACCACAAGTCCTCTAGCCTCAATCTCCATCGGCATCTTGAGTACAAAGTCGTTCATGATGCCCTTTGCCATCTGCTCTCTGCAGGTGCCTGACTGTGCCACAAAAATAATTTTGTCGTACTTCACGTGTGTGTCTATCACCTGATGGCCTGCAGCCTTTAGCATACGGTTCATGATGGCCTGTCCTATACGCGGTGTGGAGAAGCTCTCCGAGAAAATCACGTCCACATCAAGCTCGTCACAGTCCCTTAATATACGGTAAAGCTCATGGGCTATCGAATCCTCATCTGCCCTGCTTCCCATCGACAGTACAACATCTGCATCGTAAAACTGCTTTGTCTCCTCTGTTGCGATGACTGCTATCTTTTTGCCATCATCCCTGTGTGAAGCCACAAGCTCATTTATCTTTGCAATCACATGCTTTCTCGTACCGTCCACGATGACCATATCTGCCTTTGGCGCATAGTGCTTGTACTTCATGCCGGGTGCCTTTGGCTTTCTCGTATCATCTGCCGCTATGATTCCCGGATCGATGATGACCTCCTTGCCCAATACCTTTGAAAGCATCTGCGGTGTGATGTAGCCCGGACGAAGCACCATAGGTGTATCCTCTGTCAGGTCAATGATGGTGGACTCTATTCCTATGCCAACCGGTCCTCCGTCTATAATCATGGCTATTTTGCCGCTTAAATCCTCAGCCACATGTGCTGCCTCTGTAGGACTCGGTCTGCCGGATGTATTGGCACTTGGCGCTGCGATAAGGCAGCCGCTTCTTCTTATCAGATCAAGTGCTATAGGATGATTCGGCATACGCACAGCTACCGTATCCATGCCGCCTGTTGTGGCATACGGCACTGCATCGCCCTTCTCCACTATCATGGTAAGAGGTCCCGGCCAGAAGGCATCCGAGAGCTTCCTTGCATCCTCCGGCACTGTCTTTGCGACACGCTCCAGGTCTGAAAAATCTGATATGTGTACGATAAGCGGATTGTCCGACGGGCGTCCCTTGGCACTGTATATCTTCTTTGAAGCCTCCGGATCCAAAGCATCACCGCCAAGCCCATACACGGTCTCTGTCGGAAATGCTACAAGCTCACCGGCTGCAATCAAATCACCCGCCTCCTGCATGAGCTTATGGTCTAAATTGTCCTGATCTATTGTTATAATTTTTGTTTCCATTTTATATCCTCACCGCACATGCTGCAGTAATATGCCATGTGCAAACACCTGCTTTTCTAAATGATCATGTGTTTTTATTGTCGTGCTTTGTCTCTGCTACGCAGCTAAAATAGTTTTCTATTTATTATACAATAGTAACAATAGCTTTTCAAGTTTTACTCAATATTTGGTAATATTTATATAAGATTGTGTAAAAGTAAGTACAATTTTATTTTGCATTGCATTATTCTGCGTTTTGTACTACAATGCAGATAAGCCAATAACGGCGAATAATGATCATTATTTTATAAGGAGGATTTCATTATGGCATACGTAATTTCTGATTCATGCGTTAGCTGTGGTACATGTGCTGGTGAGTGCCCAGTAGGAGCTATCTCTGCTGGTGATTCACAGTACGTAATCGATGCAGATTCTTGTCTCGATTGTGGTACATGTGCTGGTGTTTGCCCAACTGGAGCAATCAGCGAGGGCTAATTTTTAGCATACTTAAGAAAGAAAGACGACCTGATATGGGTCGTCTTTTTTGTGTTGTAATCGTCTTTGTATTGTATTCATTTTTATAGTGTAAGCGTTGTCATACACGCTCTACAATCTCACCGGCTTAAGCTCATGCGTATGCGTCTTATCACGGCCCTTCTTTCCCTTGATGTCTGCCGCGCTTATTTTTGTATCTGCAGGCCCATCCGCGTTCCTTTTTCTGGCAAAAAGCCCCTTTCTGCGCAGATTTCCGCGTATGGCAGCATCCAGCTTTTTATATCTCTCTTCCTGCGCAATATCCTGTTCGCGCATCAGATAGTTCATTTCCTTTAATATCCGCTCCTGCACCTCAGTGGATATCTGCTGACTCAGCTCCTCATTGTTCAGTGCTATGGCTCTCCCCACGATATTGCTCATCAGCTCGCGAAACTCATCCATACGCTCATCTGCCGTGCGGCTTCTGTATGTATGATTGTATCCGTCCAGCTCCTCGTGATATGCCGGATTATACCCGGACATCTCATGTTTTACCGCCTGATTTGCGATATTCGGGTAATTTACAGGCTGTACGGATTTTTCCACGGCTGCAGTATCCGGTGGATTTACCGGCTCACCGGGTGCATCAGAATGAAGCATATCGCGGATTGCACGAAGCTGATAGCCCTTCTCCTTGAGCTCCTTTATCCTTAAAAACTGCTTTATATTGTCTCTCGTATAGTATCTATGGCCAAGTTCATTTCTGGGCACATCAAGTCCCAGCTCATCCTCCCAGTAACGCAACACATGAGTCTCCACATCCACGGCGGCGGCCGCATCGGAAATCATGTAACGTACTTTCTCCAAATTGAAGTCCTCCTGTCTGAAATTATATTTTATTCTCTATACGCTTTTGGCACATCGAAAAGAACCAGCACCGCGAAAAAAGTTATATCGCTGTACTGGTTCAATTATAGCCTTGATAGAACACTCATTCAATTGGTTTCGGTCGCAACTTTCGACATATACCTCGCTGCCTAAGGTTATCCGAACAGCTCCTTGAGAGCCTGCGCATTCTGTGCATCCGCAGACTTTTTGTTCTCCTGCTGTATCTGCGTGTAAACCTCCTTGCGGTAAATCGGCACCTCCTTTGGTGCACTTACGCCGAGCTTAATCTGGTCACCTCTGATTTCGAGAACAGTAATCTCAATATCATTATTAATCACCAGAGATTCACCCTTTTTCCTTGTAAGAGCCAGCATACTATTCACCCGCCCTTTCTTTTTTCCCTTTTATGATGTCATATATCGGGAAATGCACCTTGTAGTCATCCTCCACTATAAGCTGTGCTGCTTTGTTGCTGTCGGTATTGACCACAATAGGAGCCTTTAAATTGCAGGCAATCTTTGTGATGTCGCTAGGCACATTTACAGTGACAATCACATACATATTCTCCTCATTCAGCTCTCCAAGAGGTGCAAGAAGCTCTTCGTTGACCGTCGGCTTGTAGTCAGGCATGATGATATCCGGTGTCATAACAGGAAATGCAATGTCTCCATCGTCCATCGACTGAAGCCACATGATAGACTTCTTATCATTCTCCTTCTCTGAATTGTATATCAGAGTGTAGTTTTTCAGCTCCGAAAAGCCTATCATCCCCTTCTCCATCGTGATGATTTTGTCCTGTGGGATGTCAATCTCCCCAAATATTCTTGTTTTTGCCCTCATGGCTTTCCTCCTTTTCGCTCGCTCCACGAGCGTTATATAACCCGGTCATTGTGTACCGTTTTAACTCCTTACAGATAATCAAGCAGTGTCTGTGAATTGGCCTTTGATGCCGCTGTCAGGCTGGACTGATATGCATTGTACATAGCGTAAAAATCAATGATTATATCAGAAATATCCCTGTCCTCATTGGTTGATTTGAGCTCCTCTATGGTCGTCTGCTGCTCCTCAACTCTGTTCTTTATGAGAGTGAGGCGGCTCTTTGTGCTTCCCGAATTGGTGAGCGCCAGATTTACCTTATTCAGATGATCATCAAAGCGTGTGATGTACTGGCTGTAGGTCTTTTGCAAATTGTTGTCGGCGTAGTCAGCCTCCTGCTCTGCAGCCTCAAGATAAGTCTTGAGCTTTGCCTGTGAATCCTTGTCAGAGTACTGCTGTTGCTGCATCATCTTCTTTAGCTGTGAAACCTTGTCGTGAGCATTGACTGCATTCTGCACTACATCAATCAGCTCATCCACATCGCGCTTGATGCCTGTATCCATAACATCCTTCGCCTGTGTATTGACAGTGATATCGGTGCTGTTTGCCACTGTATATTTGATTTCCTGACTTGAAAACTCAAAATCCACTACCTTTGATGGGTCGGAGTATATGATGTCTCCTGCTGCATCATGCGGTACATTGCCATCAGCATCGAGCGTCACAGCATTTGTAATATCCTTGCAGCTGTAATAATACTCAGGTCTCGCATCACTGCTGTCAAAGCCTGTCTTTACATATGTGACAGACAGCTTCTTGTCATTATTCTTAATCGAAGCAGCTACATTTTTACCAAACACAAATTCACCGGTTTCCTGAATATATGCTGTATCATCAGCCGAAAGCTTTGACGGGTCAAAATCAGACGCACTCTTGTATACCGTATAATCCGTGCCCTGTGTCAGCTCTTTTCCATCGATAGAAAGCTTCACATCATCTGTCGTATTACCGTAGCCCAGACGGATTCTCTGGAAGCTGTGCTCTGTGACATCTGTGGTACAGTCAGGTGTTGCTGCATTTATGCTATTCGGAACAGTCACGCCATTTGTATAATACCGCTTCTCCGACAAATCAGCGGCAGAAAACTCCTGTGTTATCTGATATGTGCTCTTTGTGTCCTTCTGGAATGTGAGCTTTGACGCTGTGCGGTAGCCCGTAAATACCGTTCTTCCTGCGTAGTCTGCATTGCCCTCTGTATACACCTGCTCTGACATGGCTGTGAGCTGCTGTAATATAGTATTTCTGTCCTCAGCTGTGAGTGTATCCGTAGAACCGTTTACACACTGTGTACGGATATCCGTGAGGAGTGATTTCATGTTGCTAAGGGCAGTCTCTGTGACATCCATCCACGAAGAAGCATCCGGGATATTGTTATCCTTGTACTGGTCAAGATGCGACAGGCTGGTCGACAAACGAAGCGATCTGATGGCGATAACCGGATCCTCCGATGCCTTGGATATCTTCTTCTGGGTGGTCATCTGAGTATTGTATTTGTCTACCAAAACCTTTGTTGAATTGATATTGGTCTTGGTATTTCCCATTATCATATTGTTGGTGATTCTCATATTATGCCTCCTGCTTCTATGCCACGCCCGTATCGTTTATGAGCTTATCAAGCATCTGGTTCATAACCGATATGATTTTAGATGCCATATTGTATGCATTCTGGAACTTCACGAGGTTTAATGCCTCCTCATCCTCATCTACGCCCGATACCGATGTCCTCTGGTTTGCAATGGTCTGCTCCAGATTGCTGTAGAGCTTGTTGTAGGTCTCTGCCTTTTCCGTATCCACCGATACATTTGAGATGATCGTCTCGAGGAATGACTCTGCTTTATCACCTCTGTATACTGTTTTCTCCGACTGCAGCTTCTTGAGCTCATCAACTATATCGCATGAATCAGTCTTGACATAGTCTGTGGCAGTCGCAAAAAGCGATACATCGTTCATCACATCCTTGTTTACGGAGAAATTAGCCGCTGTCATCCTGTAATACGTGTTGGAGCTGCTGTTTATTGTTGCAGTCTGTCCGTCAGGCAGCTTGCTGTAGGCTGCTGATTCCGAGAAATCATATACCTTTGCCGTGCTTGTGATTGCTTCAAAAAATGTAGGCGGTGTATCTCCATTCAGATTCTGTCCCTTGCTCTCTATCTGATTGAACATCTCTGAGAAATTTCTGACAAACTCGTTGAGCTGTGTCATGTAGTAAGGGATTCCCCTCGCATTTATTGCAGAGCCTGCATTCAAAAGATATCCCTCTGCTACGACCCTGTCAGGGTCTGCTATGGCCTTGTCCTTGCTCAGCGCAAATGTTACAGACTTGATATTGCCCTGTGCATCCACCTGTGCCTCCCAGCTGTCGTAGCTGTAGGTGATATTATTTACAGTGATTTTGCCGTCCTTATCCGGCAGATTGAGTGACTTTATATTATCTATTGATGTATTTTCCACTGTGAGCGAATACGAATCAGCCTTTGTGACCTTACCCTTGAAGTTCTCCAGGTTGTCACCGTCTCTCACCTCAAAGAGAGCCTTCAGGCTTCCCCCTGCGGTTCCGGCTGTCGCAGAAAACTCCATCTTCGTATCTTCCCAGTATATCTTGTACATATCGTCGTTGTCTGTCTGGTTGTTTTTCGTCTTTGACGACTCGCAGATGAGCTTTCGGTAATCCTTGCCCTCCACAACCTTCTCGCCATTTATATAAAGCGAGAAATTGGTGCCACCCAGATTGTCTCCATAGGTGTTTTGCACCTCTGTCTCGTTGTAAGAGACATTGACAATCTTGGACAGGCTGTCGATGAGATTGGCTCTCTCATCCCTAAGCGAGCTGGCCTCCACTCCGGTTCCTGTCTCTATCTGGTTAATCTCCTTATTTAACAGTGAAATTTTCTCACTGATTGAATTGATTTCATCTACGTTGTTTTTGATTTCCTCGTTGCAGTCATCCTGCAGCTTTGAGAGATTGTCACTCATCTGATTGAAATATGTACAAAGACTCTGTGCGCTGCTGATAAACTGGTTTCTCACCGTCTTGTCTGACGGCTTGCTGCGCAGTGTGTCAAGGTCTGAAAACATCTGTGAAAAAACAGTAGAAAAGCCCTTAACCGATGAGCCGTTATCCTTAAAGTAGTTCTGAATCTGTTCCATGTAATACAGCTTCTGCTCGTAGCGCCCATAGCAGGAATTGTTGTCCCAGTATTTGTTGTCGTAGTACAGGTCACGCTGCTGTTTGATTGAGGTGACTGTAACACCTGTACCGACGCTTCCGTAGCGGGCTGTGACATTTATCGCATCCTTTGCCTGCAGGGTAGCCGCCTGCCTGGTGTATCCGGTCGTCTTGACATTGGCTATGTTGTTGAATGTTGTATTGGTCGCTACCTGAAATGAGCTCAGAGCACTCGACCCTATATGTAATCCAAAAAATGTTGAAGCCATACCGACTCCTCCTGTTTATATTCTCTTGTCGTATCCTAAAACTATATAAGCTGTACTATGAGCTCCGTCATTTGGCTGATTACAGTGATAAAACGGCTTGATGCGTTGTATGCTGACTGATACTTGATCATGTTTGTCAGCTCCTCGTCACTCGACACACCCATTATCTGGTTTCTCTGGTTGTCTATGGCCGCTGCTGTCGATGTCATAGTGTCCGATGACGCCTTATATATACTGCCGTTTGTTCCGAGATGTGAGATTATCTTGTCATAATATCCCTCAAAATTGCACTTTGACGTATCCTTTGGGTTGATGTATAGCTTTTCTGCTGACCACGCCTTTGTAATCTGGTCTGCAAGTCCATAGTTTGCGGCTCCGTCCTGCTTGTATGACGGCATCAATGTCACCTGTGCCGCAAGCTTTGAATTTACCGAAACATTTCCCAGCTTGTACCAGGATGAGTTATTAGCCTTTGTCTCATCATTGTATACATAAAACTGCCTGCCATCTATTTCCATCTGCGTATAACGGTCATATCCTTCTCTTGCGAAAAGTTCATGCGGCGGCAGGCTGCCATCTGCCCCTACCGAGCAGTTTGCAGTATCCAAAACCGTGTATGTGGTACCGTCGGCCGCTGTGTATGTGGTATTCGGACAAAATATATCGTTCATGGCCATCATGATGTTTCGCGCGAGATATGATATCTCGGCCTGTGTCTCCATGACCACATTGTCCTCCACCTTGCTGTAATTTTCCTCGCTCATGAAATCGTAGGTGCCATACTCCGAGCCTCTTGATACAAGGAGTGCTTTCAGGCTTCCTATATCATTATTCAGACTGGTTGCTATGTTGGTGGTCTGCGTGCAGCCGACTCTTTCAGCCAGCGCTGACGGCAATGCAACATCGCTAAACACCGGCATATAGCTCTCCTGTGTAGTGATATGAGGCCAGTACGGTGTATAAAAGCCTGTGCCCTTTTCCTCTGTCAGGCCTATATGGTTGCACTTGTTATCCTGCACAAACTGCTGCCCCTCGAGCTTGATGCGCACGTAGCCGGTGGAATCCTCCTCAGCCTCTATCTTAGCGTAGCCTGCGAGCTCATCAATCAGACTGTCCCTCGCATCTCGTGCTGTCATGGCAGTCTCCACACCGCCTGACTCCGTCTTTTGAATCTCGAGATTGAGTGCATAAATCTTGTCGCCGATTTCATTGATTCTGTCGACCTGGTCTTTAATTTGTAGGTTTATATTTGACTGGTATTTCTGAAGATCAGAATAAACCGTATTGCATCTGGTCAGAAAAAGCTCACTCTTTTGGATAATAAGGTTCTGATTCGTAGAGTTTGTCGGATCCTTGCCATACTCCTGAAATGCCTGCCACAGCTCTGATATACTCTCCTTAAACTCAGCACCGTTCATCTCCTGCATGATATCCTCCACATATGATGTGGTGCTGTAAAGTGTCGAGTAAAAGCCCTTTCGGCCATTCTCCTGCCTATACGATTTGTCTAAGAAAATATCCCTGACATGTGCCACATCCGATACGGAAACGCCCAGTCCGCTCTGCTGGATGTTGGTGCCCGCTGTAGGGTTATTTCTGGTGATATAATGTTTATCTGAAAATCTTACCTGCTGACGCACATAGCCTGTCGTGTTGACATTGGCCATGTTGTTTGCGGTTGTATTAAGAGCATTCTGCGAGTTTTTTAGTCCGGAGCTGCCTACATAAAAACTTCCGAATCCATTTGCCATGTCCCTGTCCTCCCGGTTAATGATTATTGCTTCGCATCAAAACCGCTGCTGCCTAAGAGGTCGCCTGTATTGTATGCATTTCTGTCATAATTAGCGGTCTCCGGTGCCTGTTTCATGCTCTTGAACAGGGTAATGTCAAACTCTGTAAGCTCTATTGCCTGAGCAAGTAATTGTGAGTTTAAATCGTTGATTTCTTTCATCTGTGCAGCTGCTTCAAGCAGACTGTCGCGCGCTGCCGTAAGCTTCGCCTGAATATCCGGCTGTGTGCCGAGATATCCAATCAGCCTTGTGACTGTCATCTTCTCATCTGACTTGCCCAGTACATTGGCAATGTCTGTGAGAAGTGAAACCTGCTTATTGCTCATTGTAAGAAGCTCATCGCCCGCCTGCTGATCCAAATCAGTCATTGCTTCAAGCGCAGGGATATCAGCATCTATGATTATCTGACGCTTCTTCTCTGCGTTTGCTGCGAGTGTTCTGTATACTTTTTCTTCCTCTGTGAGCACATTTATAAGCTCTTCCACTAAACTAGCCACTATAAAATCCTCTTTTACTTTTGATATATGATATGATTATCATATTACAGAGAGTTGTACCTCTCTAACAGCTTGCCGGCGAAATCATCTCCACTGACCTGATACTGTCCGGAGTCTACCATGTTCTTAAGCAAAGCGACTTTATCTTCCCTGATGTCCGAAGCCTCTGATACTGCTTTTTTCGCAATCTGGTAATCCCTACCGGCCTGCGAAATTGATACCTGATCAGACATCCTCGCCGCGCTTTGTGTCTTTGCTGTCTTTGCTGTTCTTGATACGCCATACAACTGGGCTATCTGATTATATGCATCTATACGCATAACAGGATCTCCTTTCTTTTATATTTCATCCTTGAAATATGTAATTTTTGCTTCTTGACATATTTATCGGATGTTTTTTTTATTTCTTTAGAGGCAGTGTGAAATTTTTGATTACCGTTCGCATCCGCCTGTTAGAATCGTAGTGATATGAGTGGATTTGATACCCTCAGTTACCGTCTGCAAAAGTATGCGGTATGTATCCTCGACCAGTTCACAGTCCGACGGCTCAATCCCAAGCTCTGCTGCTTTTTTAAGAATGAACCTGACCTTGTCATCATCGTGCTCCACCGCATAGATATCATCAAACATTCCCGCATAGTATCTGTCTAAAAATCTGCGCTTTGCAGCCGTCTCGATTTGGGTTCCTGATGTGGTAAGCACATACAGCTTTGTGCCTTTTTCCTTTGCCCTCATGGCATACTCCTTCACCTGCACCACAGGGCGGCACCACTCATATGTGTCCTCACCGTGCTCCCTGCAGTAGTCTGCCCACTGCACATCCGACATCCCTATCTGAAATTTTCCGTTTACCTTGTAGCACGGACTGCTTAAAGTGCCGTCTACATCTATGAACATTGCCTGCATAGTATCCGCTCCTATATAGTTAGTTTATGTAGCTATAATAACATAAATCCGTGGGAGTTCACATAGGCATTGCTCTATTGGTCTGACTTCTTCTTGACATTCAAAATCACAACAGAAATAAATATCATAGCAATTCCAATCACCGATGTTAAAGCTATCTTCTCGTGAAATACAGCTATACCACATAAAGTAGCAACAAGCGGCTCAATAAACGCCATAATCGATGCCTTTCCTGCCTCCATCTCCTTAAGTCCCTTTGTATAACATACAAACGGTATTATAGTTGATACAGTCGATAAACACACGGATGGAATTATTATGTCCTTGTGCGTCCCAACTATAGCTGCCACGTCATTAAGTCTGCAAAGCGGTAAGAGCGAGGCTGCTGCAAATACAAACGTGTAGAGCGAAATGGTATATGAATTGTATTTTTTTGTCGCAACCGTACCAAATATGCTGTAAAGCGCATATCCAAAGCCGGAGCCCAAGCCTATAAGAAGCCCAAGCCACGTCACATTACTCTCTTTTCCAATTATCCCTGTTGTAAATATACAGCCGCCAAAGGCTAAAAGAAGTGCTATTATTTTTCGCACGTTCATCTTCTCTCTGAAAAATATACAGCTCATCACAACAACCATGGCCGGTGCCGTATACAAAAGCACTGCTGCTATTGAAAGCCCTGTCAGCTCAATCGCCTTAAAATAGCACACATTAAAAAAGGCTATGCTGCATATTCCTGTGCCAAGAAACATCCATATATCCCTAAAGCTTATTTTAAGACTGCTCTTATCCTTAATTATCACAACAATAAACAGCTCTAAAGCCGCTACCAGATTCCTTAAAAAGGTCACCTGGATAGAATCAAAGCCCGCACTGCTCATCCTTCTGGTGAACACGCCTATTATTCCCCAGCATATTCCGGCGATAATTACATACAGCTCTCCTCTTTTTATATTATTCATTCCTGTCACCTGCCTTTTTCCATTATCTCATTTTAGCTTATTTTCAAAAAGCTGTCTAAGCATTAATTCTGATAATACACTAACCATATTAACACAAAATGCATGACATAATGCCATGCATTTCGTACTCGTATCATATAATTATTCCGGATTGATTTTTTCGGCTTTGTCAGAAGCTTCTCCAAATATCTGTCTGACTATTGCCGCAAGTGCCTGTGCTGTACCCTCAACCTCCATCAATGCACTATTTATGATGATATGCTTATGGTTAGGATCTGATGGGGTAAATTTAGCAAAATACTTATGATATGCTATCCTGGCTTTATCAACCTCATCAATCATGTGCTTAGCCTCGCTCTTTTCCATGCCAAGGATTCCGACACAGTTTGCCAGCCTGTCGGCATATGGTGCATATATATAAACATGCACCGCATCAGGCTCATCAGCCAGTATGTAGTCCGAGCATCGTCCAACTATGATACACGATTCCTTTGCCGCAAGCTCCGATATAATCCTCGACTGACATTCAAATACAGCCTTTTGCTGCTCTATAGCCTCTGTTCCAAGCGGAAACATCATCTTGAAAAAGCTTGATTTTTTCTCCTCAGTCCTGCTTATTACAGATACGGGAAGATTCATCTTCCTTGCCGCCGCCTCTACAATATCTCTATCATAAAACTCAACTCCAAGCAGCTCTGAAAGTCTTTTTGCTATCGGCCTTCCAAGACTTCCGAACTCTCTCGTAATTGTCACAACGAATTTTCTCATTTCTAATATCACATTCTTTCTATTTGAACTATGCTGATTATATTCTTATTAAATATGTTGTTTTGTATCAGGATTCAAGAAATCTCGACAGGAAAGCCTTTGTTCTTTCCTCCTTAGGGTTATTAAACACATCCGCAGGAGCTCCCTCCTCAACTATGTAGCCGTCTGCCATAAAAATCACTCTGTCAGCCACATCTCTGGCAAATGCCATCTCATGAGTAACGATTATCATCGTCATGCCTTCCTCTGCCAGATCCTTCATTACGTTGAGCACCTCTCCTACCAGCTCCGGATCCAGCGCCGATGTAGGCTCGTCAAACAGCAATGCCTTTGGTTCCATGGCAAGCGCTCTCGCTATTGCGACACGCTGCTGCTGACCACCTGAAAGCATATCCGGCTTTGCCTTTGCCTTGCTTGACAGGCCTACCTTTTCAAGAAGCTGCATTGCCTTTATCTCTGCATCCTTTTTGTTCATGTGCTTTGTGAGAACCGGTGCCAATGTGACATTGTCCAACACGTTTTTTAGCGGAAACAGATTAAATCTCTGAAATACCATTCCTACTTCCTCGCGAAAGCTTCTGATACCCTCCTTTGACTCACACAGGTTTGTTCCCTTGTAAATCACCTCTCCGGCTGTCGGCTCCTCAAGCTGGTTTATACATCGAAGAAATGTACTCTTGCCTGAACCGGATGGTCCGATAACGCAAACCACCTCGCCCTCTTTAACCTTTACATTGATATCCTTTAAAACCTCGAGATCACCGAAGGATTTGACGAGGTGATTTATTTCCAGTAATGTCTGCTCACTCATTTTTTATCCTCCCTGTCTACTTGTTTATCTTGCTCTCAACAGCCTTCTGTACAATCATCAGTATCGATAAAAGAAGCAGATAAAATACTGCACAGGCTGTATATGCCGGAAGAGTGTTGTATGTTCTTGCAACATAGTTCTGTGTCTGTCTGGTTATATCATCTACCGATATGATTGAGAGCAGCGCTGTATCTTTTACAGATATAATGAACTGATTAAAAAGTCCAGGTACAATTGACTTAAATGCCGGCGGAATGACGATATGCCATAGTATCTGTCCATGTGTGAGACCGAGTGCATATCCGGCCTCCTTCTGACCTATATCCACACCCTCCAGGGCGCCTTTAACTATTGCTGATATAAAGGCGCCGGAGTTTAATGTAATAACAATCATACCTGCCAGAACACTGTCAATTGTAAATCTTTTCCCTGTTATAAGTGTTATGAGCGCCGGTACCGCAAAGTACACATATAATGCCTGAACTACAATCGGAGTTCCTCTCATAATCCAAATGTATACATTGGCTATACCTTTTGCTATTTTATTTTTACTTTGAAGTGCATATCCTGAAAGAGCACCTAAAATAAATCCAAGAAAGATTCCCACAAATGCTATATACATTGTGATTTTCAGGCCTCTAAACAGCATAGGCACTATTGTCTGAAGAAATTCAATACTCATTATTCACACCACTTTGCTTTAAGCTCATCCATTGTTCCGTTTTCTGTAAGGTAATCAATTGCTTCGTTAAAGTCATCTACAATGTCAGGATATTCATCACATATTGCGAATGAAAAAGCTATTGCATATGGTGCCTGGCCATTGTAAAACTCATCTCCTACCATCTTCAGGTTTACCTCGCCTGTCTTTATAGAATAGGCTGTTCCTGCAACATCATAGATTGTCGCATCTGCCTGTCCATCCTCTACTGCCTTGTATGCAAGCGCCTGTGAATCAAATACCTGAAGACATGACTCCGGAAGCTTTCCTTCACCTGTAACATACTCATATGCCAGTGTTCCCGACTGTACAGCAACCGTATACTTACCATCCTTTAAGTCATCTACACTCTTGATCTTATCATTGTCAGGAGCAACTATTACCTTAAGTCCCGCATCAAAATATGTTTCTGAGAAATTCATGCTCTTCTTTCTCTCATCAGTAGCACAAAGTGCAGCGGCTCCTACATCGAGCTGTCCCTGTCCAAGTGAAGTACCAAGAGGTCCATAATCCATGTTCTGGATAGTATCATCTGATATCTCAAATCCCAGTATATCCTGCAGATCCTTTAACATATCCACATCAAATCCTATAAGTGTCTTTCCATCCTCATCAAAATACGAAAACGGTCCATATGTACCGGAGGTTCCGATATTAAGAGTCACACCCTTGAGTGCTCCCTGACATGAAGGTCCATCACCGGTCTCCTTTGCTGCTGATGTGTCAGCAGTCTTTGTTGTATCGCCGCTATCTGCTGCAGCCTTCTTTGAGTCGCTTCCGCAGCCTGCAAATAATGTCATTGCCATTGCTCCAATTAAAACTGTTGATATAACTCTCTTCTTCATAGTTGTGTCCTCCTTTTCATAAAAAAAACAGACTCCGATGTTTATGACATCTTTGTCTGCTGCGTGTTACTTATGTTGTTAAACATTATTAACGAGTTGCCTTAGTTTGTAAAGTGCTACTTCATACTTTCTGTCATTACAATTTGTCATGCATTAATTTTTTAAAGTATGCTGTCTGTTTTTGCTAAAAAACTATATTTTTTCTGTAGATAGCGAATTTAAATACGGAATAATGAGTCTTTTTCCGTTTTCAACCAAATCGGTTTTTCCATTTTTGATACACCAGTCATATATCAGACCTCTCTCGATAGATGCATATGTCTCAAATATCTCATTTACCGACACTGAATCGGTTATCTCACCTGAAAGCTGTCCTTCCTTAATAATCTGAGGAATTACAGTATAATACAGACGCTTGTCGTTTAACATATTCTGGCGTTCCTCCGGCATATCCACATACACATGGCTTGTGAGCTCAATCGGAACATGCTCCTGTATCAGTGCAAACAGTTCACCGTTTAGATATATCAGCTTATCGAGACTTGTGAATTTCGGATTCATGTTAATCATGAGCTGTGCATACCTCTTGTCAAATAAATCTGAAAGCGTATGCTCAAAATCCTCTTTCTTTTCAAAATACTTGTAAAATTCATCGCTCGTAACACCTGCACGAACAATAATGTCATCGATGGTTACAGCCTCATAACCTTTTTCATCAAAAAGCTCCCATGCAGCCTGTACCAGTTTTTCCCTGATACTGTCCTCCTTCCTGCTTTGTGCACCGAGAAGGAAGCCATAGCAAAGCGGGTCTGTCTCATCAATAATCCACTCATTGAGTCCTGTAATCCACGCGCTTCCTGTTATCTGCGGAATTATTCCGGTAATATCATTCATATTAACGGTCTGCACGGCACGCCCTTTAAAAAGTGAACCTGTAATACTCTCATACACAAAGTCCTCGTTAAGTCCTATCTCACCCTTTGCATAAAGTGTGGCAAGCTTGGCCGAGGTTCCGGTTCCGCACGGCGACCTGTCAGCCTGGGCATCTCCGAAAATCACACAGTTTTTCATATCCGCCTTCGGATTAGAAGTATGTGAATAAAACTCAACCAGATCCACTGATGTGATATCCAGATACGGATGCCTTATTTTTACCGTACTGTTGATTTCATCACGGATTTTCATTCCAAGCTCCGTAATCTGCTCAATATTCTCTATCTCTAAAGGCAGCTTGATGCAGTCAGCATCTACCAGTGCAAAAAATGAGCCTCCAAATGAAATATCACATATTATCTCTCCAAAGCCCGCTACATTGACCGACACATCCTCCTTGTACAGAAAGGATGGAACATTTAGTATACTGACCTCCACAGCCTTTCCATCAACCACATGCACCTTGGTACGGATGATACCGCTCGGCGCATCAAGAACCACATGCGTATATGGCTCATCTACCGGCACCATGCCTGTTTCAACCAGCATGGATGCCGTTCCTATGCTGCCATGGCCGCACATATTCAGATAGCTGCCGGAGTCCATGAAAATAACTCCATAATCAGCTTCTTCATGTACCGGCTCTGTTAGCAGTGCACCGAACATATCTCTGTGTCCCCTTGGCTCAAGCATAAGCGCAGTTCGTAGGAAATCATAATGCTCTATGAGATACTTTTTCTTTTCCATCATAGTATTTCCTATCAGCTTCGGAAATCCATCATATACAATTCTGGTAGCCTCACCCTCTGTATGTGAATCTATAGTTTTCAGATGATACCCATATTTTTTTAATTTTGGAAATTCCATAGGCTCACCTCCAAGCTTTAAATACTATACGTTATGTCTGTACTCGTATGGAAGAACCTTCATCTGATTATAACTTGGACAATCTCTTACCCATTCGAGTGATTCCTTGACGATTGCAGTCTGCATCGGTATATTGTTTGGTTCTCCCGCATTTGATCCAATCGGTACATGTGGAGCTGTGATTCGCGGTGCGCCCTGCTGACGTGCAATCGGAGGAAGCGCAGCAATCACACAGCAGCTCATTCCCAAGGCTTCACAGCATCTGGTTACAATAGTTGCTGATCTGTGACAGGTTCCACAGCCACCAGTACAAAGCACCACATCAACTCCCTGTTCCTTAAGCTTTCTCGCTATCTCAGGTCCTGTTTCGTTTTTGAACTTCTCAACGTTTCCACCGCCACCCATGAAGGTATATGTTTCATTTGACAGTGAACCGATGAAGCCTGCATCTACAAGCTCATGCAGTCTGTCGATTGGGAACATTGCATTTACATCCTTATTGATATCTGAGTTGTCGAAGCCTCCGTGAGTAACCATGAGCTCTGATGAAGGAGTATCAAACTCAATTGTTCTGTACGAGAAATCTCCTGACGTGTTGAAAGGTGTCTGGCTCTTTTTATGAATACCGCCTGCTGTGATGAATGCCACCTTGCACTCACTCAGAGGCTTTTTTAATTCTGTAAATACCGGATCCGGTGTTACAGGTACAAATATTTCTGACTGCATGCCATCTAAAGTTGTTAATTTCATATTAGTGTCCTCCTATATGCTTTCTTGTGGTATATCCATTTTGCCGACAATGTGCATCGGGCTGAAATAGAACTCTACATTCTGTCCCTCATCCAGCGGCACATCCGTAAAGGCCCAGCGCCTCGGTACTGCGACTGTTCCAAGTCCATCCATCATACTTGCCTTTATGGCTGTATCATTGACCTGAGTTATTGTTCCGCCTATGAAGCACGGCTCAAAGTTCTTTTCCTTTATCGGTGTATCATCATAGTCATACGGCTTTTCATTCACCTGAATGTAGCTGAAATAAAACTGCATATCATGCCCGATTTCTATATCAGTGTCTTTTTCCAAAATATATTCTCTTGGAATCTCTATCACTCCAAGTCTCCCGTGCAGATGAACCTTTACAGTACCGGCATCCACCGACTTTACCAGACCGCCCATCAGTATAGGATTAATTGTATAATCTAGTTTCATAAGCATATCCTGCCTTTTCTAGTGCAGTGTACCATTGTCTAAAAGAACTGTCTCAGGTAAACCTAAGAGCTTATTGTTTGCATTAATTACATCGTTGCTCCACTTCTTCGGTGCCGGTGCAATATCCACGCCTGCCATCTTGTTCTTTAGCATCTGGATGGCACGTGCTGCAACCTCTTTTGTTACGCATGAGCATCCTGCCACGTTGTTCTCAAATCCGCCCTTATCCATATTTTCCTCAACCATGGCTGTAGCATATTTATTTCCGACAACAAGCTGTCCCTGATATGCACAGAATGAAACGCCGACTACCGGGATTCCTCTCTTTCCTGCCTGACCTATATGCTGGATGAAATCAATATGGTTATTTCCAAAGCCCTCTGTCGTGATAATACAGCCATCAATATCAAGTGACTCGAGAAGCGAACCAAGCCTCTCTGAAACCCACAGCTTTTCATCATTTACCTGAGGCGAACCAACAAAGACAACTCCAACTAAATCCATCTCGCTGTCTGCTGCAAGCCCTTCTACGAGTGGCTCTCTGATATAGTGACGTGTCATTTCCTTTGTAGCAGGTCCAATACATGTGAGTGCGTGGATTGAACCATCCCTTACCTGGTTTGGTGTAAGTATAATCGGTACATTTCCGCAATCTACGTTCTTCTGACCGCCTAAGATACCACATGGCTCTGTCGGACATATTACATTATCATGCATGGCTCCCTGTCCCATTATCTCCTTTACCAGCACGACTCTTGGGTTTCCCGGTCTTCTTACATCCTCACAGATTTCCTCACGTACTATTTCGCCATCATACTTCTTGAGCTGATCCCTGACTGCCTGAATGACATAATCCTGACATTTATGAGCCGCAAACGGGCCCGGTCTGGTCATTCCCGATAATCTCTGGATAACTACATGACATCTGATTATAATATCGTTTTCATCTGCACAGCCCGGATGACCAAAGTACATTTTTTCATCAAGATATCCCTCAGATGAGCCAAACTCATGTACCTGTACTCCATCCTCATCCACACCTGTGAGCATAAATACTACTCCGTCTGCCACCTTGGTTATGCCACTTCCGAGCTCGCCCTCTACCTTAGTAGCAATAGGACAGACATCCATGATTGTTTCCGTATACTGATGTCTCTCATTTGGATGAATGACATCAAGCTTCATGCTTTTGCAGAGTGGATCCTGTTTGACAGCCTTCTCGACTATACTTCCATCAATTGTGATTTTTCCATCCTTTATTGAAGTCTCTGTTCCAATCTCTGCATCTGTTATCTTTATATGTCTTTTCTTTAATGTCCTAATAACCTTTTTCCCACCTGCTTTTGGTGCATCCGCTTCTGCTGTCACCGCCTCCGGTGCTTTAGCCGGTGCTGATGGTACTGACGATACAGCTATCGGCACATCAATACTCAGTCCCTCAAATTTCTCGGCATGTCCTATCTCAATATGTATCATTCCACTTCCTCCTTCTGTTGTACTTACTGTCGGCTCTGCTTCCGATGTGCTCTGAATCTCCGCTTTTGGTGCATCGATTTCATTAATCTTATCCAGCACTGCTTTCGTGATAGGTGTAAGTGCCTCCACATCGCACTGAAGTGTTGAGCCGAGTACCTGCTCTATGGTCAGCCCTTCATCGCTTAATGTAAGAAGTCCGGCTTCCACCATATCGTCAAATAGTGTAGGGTCCTCCAAATCTGCGGCGCTTATTACAAGCCCTTTCTGCCTTCTGCAACAGAAAATTGCAGGATCCTTCAGATGCTGTTTGAGTGTTTCCTGTGTGATTGACATATTCATTCCTCCGTTTCTCTTCCATATATTTATGATTTAATCTTTCTTACCAGCTTTTCATTAACAGCTCTTAAAGCTCCATCTGTACAGTGATACACCGGAAGCTTAAGCTGCGGTGCACAGCTCATTACCGTATTTGAGCAATCTGTGCAGTTGCTTATAAGCACTGCCTGCGCTCCGGCTTTTTTGAGAGCCATAACCTTTTGTACCTGTCCGGGGCACTTTCCCGGATTCTCACATTTGCGGGTATCCTTGACCTGCTTCGCCTGCTTGCAATACTCACAGCCAACCACCTCTGAGCCAAGGCTCTTTGCAATTTCCTCAAGTCTTTTTTTATTTGCCCCGCAGGCGCATACCAAAATGCCTATCTTTTCAGGTCCCTTTGGAAAACATTCCGCTGCTATCAATCCGCCTGTTGTCTTTATCACCGGCTTATCAATATTCGTCCGTTTTCCTGTAAACGGACCTCCCATGATAAGCTCTCCATAATCCTCTGATAAGCCACCTGCCTTTTCAAACATTGCTCCAACCGAGATGCCAAGCGGTACATCAAAAAATACCTGTATCAGATTGTTGTTTCCTTTAAGCTTTCCGGCAACCGTCATATTCTTGTCTATAAATGGCTTTTTCAAATCCACTGCTTCCTCTATCCTGCATACAGTCTCTGCATTTATTACAATTGCCCCCGCTTCAAGCGGTAAGCTTTGAACTCCAAGAAGCTTTCCAAGACACTCTCTGATTATGGCTCTTTCCTCTCCCATCGGATACATATTCTCCAACAAATGAATTTCTATATCCGAATCCGGCCTGTCCTTTAGTATATTTTGCAGTTTTTCAACCGCCTTTGTATGAATCTTTTTAATTGCAATGATTCCTCTTTTTGCATTTACGACATCCATCGTAATCTCAAGGCCTCTCACAAGCTGTGCAGGATTTTCTTCAATCGCCCTTATGTTGTGATTTAAAACAGGCTCACACTCGGCTGCATTTACGATTACTACTCCATCATCCGTAAATGGCTTTGAAAGCTTTGCATATGTCGGAAAACCTGCTCCACCAAGTCCTACGATACCTGCCTCCTCTATAAGTGCAAGCGGCTCTGTTGCTGTGAGCTTTTTGTAGCTCTTATCCTGACCTTCATCAGCCTCTATAAGTATTGAATTGTCTGTAACCTCTGTTACAACACCGGATACGCTAGAGTAAATATTTGCACCAAGACAATTTTCCTCTTTATATGCAATAAGCTGCCCTCGAACAACTGTGTCTCCTTTGACAATTGTTGGGGCAGCCTGTGCACCGATATGCTGCTTCAGAGGAAAACAAAATGTTTCACCCATTTGCTTTCACTCCTTTGCTTTTTGATTTGCACTCATTATAGCAATGCATTACCAGTCTGTAAAATGAAGCTTTGTATGTGTAGATATTACTGTTTGTCATGTCAGATTTTATTTGCATGTAATTTATTCATGATAGAGTTTTATGTATATCATGACTAATTGTCATGTAATTTGCATAATTAATACATAGTGCTCTTGACAATCATGACTTCTAAGGTATACACTTTTTCTAATAATAACGAAGGCGTTAAAGCAAATTTGCTTTAGCGCCTTTTTGGTTTATGGAGGAATCTATATGGATATCAAAAAATTTAAACTGTTTTTGGATGTAGCAGAGACAAATAATTTCACAAAGAGCGGAGACCGGCTTGGATATACCCAGTCCGGAGTCAGCCATATTCTTAAATCACTGGAAGAAGAGGTAGGCTTTCCGCTTTTCATACGCTCCAAGCATGGTGTCACCCTGACCAAAAGCGCAAAGCAGATTCTGCCTACAGTGCGCTCTCTGCTTTCCATGTATGACTCCCTCGAGCAGAACATAAACGAAATTCACGGTGTTGAAATTGGTTCCATAACAATAGCCACCTTTCAAAGCATATCCATCAGCTGGCTTCCCTCTATAATACACCGTTTTCAGAGGACCTATCCCGGTATCAATATCAAGCTGATGGAAGGTGGAACCGACGATATAGTCAATTGGGTAGAAAATGACATTGCCGATTTTGGTTTTCTCTCAAAGCAGCGCCTGCGCTCCCTGGACTGGATTTCCTTATATGAAGACCCGCTGATGGCAATCGTACCTATAGATTATCCGACAAATAAAAATGATGATGCTATCTCATTAAATGAATTTCAGGGGCAAAGCTTCATAATGACAGCAATGGGTACAGACTACGACGTGCATTCCGCACTGTCAGAGGCATCTGTCATTCCTGACGTGCGTTTCACTTCAAAAGATGACCACGCTATTATCTCTATGGTTTCTAACCATCTGGGCTACAGCATACTGCCTAGGCTCAGTTTAAATGGTGTCGAATCACAGGTAAAGGTGCTCCCACTCTCTCCAAACTGCTCAAGAAATCTGGGAATTGCCGTTAAATCAAAAGAAACCATGTCTCCTGCAGCCTCAAAGTTTATTGGGCTGACAAAAGAAATGATTCCTGAATTGAATTAAATAACATGGCCTTTCGTTTGTAGACGAAATTTATGCGAAATCAATGCGAAATCACAGTTGTTTTATTTCGCATAACGACATATAATATAATCAGATTATTACAATTCAGTCTACAATAAGGAGGTGCCATATGGAATATTTATCTTGCTCAGATGTTTCAAAAACAATGGGATTTTCTATCCGAAGAATCCAACAGATGTGTAAAAACGGCGAATTTCCCGGCGCAATAAAGGAAGGACACAAATGGTTAATCCCTGACGAAGCCATACACACGAATCATTTCGCGAAAAATAAATCCCTGCCAATAGGCGTATCTGATTTTAAGCTTGCAACCACCGGCTATTATTATGTGGATAAAACTCTGATGATACGTGATTTTCTGGATAAAAAGCCGATGGTATCTCTTTTCACACGTCCAAGACGCTTTGGAAAAACACTGAATATGGATATGCTGCGCGTATTTTTTGAAAAAACAAACGAGGATACATCTGTTTATTTCAAAGACAAACAGATATGGCAATGCGGTGATTATTACACTAAACACCAAGGACAGTATCCTGTCATTTTTTTGACCTTCAAAGATGTTAAAAGCATGACTTGGGAAGAAACCTTTCAAAAAATCCGCAGACTTATATCTCTTGAATTTATACGACATAACGAGCTTGAGACAAGTTCTGTTTTAACCGCTTACGAAAAAGGACAATATCATCTTCTTGCCAAAGACAGCGGGGATGAAGTCGATTGTCAGATGGGTCTGCAGCTTTTATCATTACTGCTTCATAAGCATTATGGAAGGGAATGTATCATTATCATTGATGAATATGACACCCCCATCCAGCAGGGGCATACATGCAATTTCTATCCTGAAATTGTAAATTTCATGCGCAATTTTTTCTCAGGAGGACTCAAGGACAATCCGCACCTTGCCTTTGGCTTTCTTACAGGAATACTGCGTGTAGCAAAGGAAAGTATCTTCAGCGGCATGAACAATCTGAAAACCTATTCTATTCTCGATGATGGCTACAGCTCTTATTTTGGTTTTACTGAAAAAGAAGTAAAAGACATGCTGCGCTACTATGGAAAGGACGATAAATATGATGAACTTAGCGAATGGTACGATGGATATCGTTTTGGCAATACAGAAATCTTTAATCCATGGTCTGTAATCAATTATATCTCTGACAACTGCTTTCCAAAAGCATTCTGGCAGTCCACCGGCAGCAATGACATAATCGGAGAAATTATAAAGACGGCTACACCTGAAATTACCGAAGACCTTTATAAGCTGCTCTGTGGCGAGAAAATCGCAGCCTATATTGATACAGGTGTCATCTACCCCGAGGTACAGAATAATCCATATAGTATATACAGCTTTCTTCTGGTAGCCGGATACCTGAAGGTTGCCAATATTTATCCGCAAAGTGATGGAAATTTCATGTGTGATGTTGCTATTCCAAACAAAGAAATTACTTTTGTTTACGAAAAAGAAGTGCTAAACCGCACCAACCAGAATAGCCTTGCCATATCTATCAGTCAGGCTATCTTTTCCAAGGATACACAAAAGCTCCAGTCTCTTTTGGAGGATTTTATGGTAAAAAGCATTTCTTCTATTGATGGAGCTAATGAAAGCTTCTATCACGGGATGATGCTTGGTCTTTGTGCCATACTTGGAAACCGCTACAAGATACGCTCCAACCGCGAATCAGGTCTCGGTCGATTTGATATTCAGCTTATGCCTTTAACAAAGGGAATGCCTGGATTTATCTTTGAATTTAAACACACTAAAGATGAACATATAGATTTATCCGCATTAGCCGACAGTGCCCTGCAACAGATAGAAGCAAAGAAATACGACACTGAGCTGCGCGATAATGGTGTGACTTCAATTATAAGAATCGGTATTGCTTTTAGAGGGAAAAGTGCTGTGGTGAGGAGAGGATAGACTCCTCACCGAATATTAGTATAATCCAAAAAGAAGCACATGCAGCTTGCCACCCTCTCGCCATCATTACGATACAAATGAGGCTGATCGGTCTCAAACTTATACACCTGCCCCTTATGGATTTCCTGCACATGGTCGTGGCACTCAACTGTCAGCACACCGTCTGTGACAGTAAGATACTCGCGTGTTTTCTCGCCGTGCCCACCGCTTGTATACACGCCGCCCGGCTCCACATCGATACGGTATACCTCTACCTCCCTTGAGTCCTCGTATGGGAAGCAGGTCCATACCCTGTACTGTCCCAAAAGCTCCTTTGTCGGGACCAGATCATCAGGAGATATGAGTGCATAGTCTACTCTCGGTGGATCTATAAGTCTTTGAAACTCAATTCGCAGACCGCTTGTGATTTTACCAAGCACTCCGATAGATGGATTTGCTGTGCCCTTTTCTATCTGAGCAAGCATGCTTTTGCTCACACCGGTCTGTTCCGCTACCTGGTCTAAGCTCATGCCCTTTGACTGACGTATTCTTTTTAAATTTTCAGATACATTGTGTGACAGATAATCCATACTCATATCTCCGTTTTTGCCTTTAATCTCTAACTATTTTATAAGCTTACAGTGCTCTGCGATACAGCATCTCAATATCGCACTGGCGTGAAGCCCTTGGATTGACAGCAATGTTGCCACTCTTCATGGCATCGACAGCCATCGGCTCTATCTTGCTCTCTATCTCTTCCTTTGTGACTGTTCCGTTTTTGCTCGCATTATTGATTGCGATGGTCAGGTTCTCTGGGATTCCGATGTCTGTGCAAAGCTCCCTGATTGCATCCACAAGCATCATAGGCTCAAATTCATCCGCATACGCAGGAATCGGGCTTATATCATTGTAGATGGTCAGATACTTGCCATGATCTGCAAGCGCATTGTACTCTGCGATTACAGGAAGCAGCACTGCATTTGCCACTCCGTGAGACACATCGAAAAATGCGCTGACCGGATGGCTCATTGCATGCACATTTCCAAGCCTTGCAAATGAGAATGCTATTCCTGCAAAAAGTGAGCCTGTCATCATAGCCTCTGCAGCCTCGATATCGTTTCTGTTTGCTACAAATCTGCGGATATTTTTTCCGATAAGTGCCATCGCTTTTTCTGCCAGTGCATCTGAGAATGGCGATGCCGCTGTGGATACATATGCCTCCTCGGCATGGATAAATGCATCAATTCCGCATGCTGCCGCTACGCTTGCCGGTGCAGTTGTGATGAGCTCTGCGTCAAGTATTGCATATTTTGGCAATATCTCGTAGCTGAATACTGTGAGCTTATAGTTTCTGCTATGGTCTGTGATTACAGAGAATGCTGTCACCTCTGAGCCTGTTCCTGCGGTGGTTGGTATCGCAATGAGCGGTACGATTGCTCCCGGCACCTTGTGTGCGCCCTCATAGTCTGTGACGCTTCCGCCATATTTGGCAACCACACCCACTGCCTTTGCTACATCCATCGGTGAGCCGCCTCCGAATGCCACGATAAAGTCTGCGCCCGACTCCAGATATTTTGCTGTGGCTTTTTCCACGGTTGTGACAGATGGATTTGCCTCTATATCGGTAAAGGTATCTGCTTTTATATCAACTGATGCCAGATAATCAGCTGCCTTTTTTACAAGTCCCATCTTCTCAAGATGCGGTCCCGAAATGATGAGCGCATGCTTTCCTCCAAGCTTTTTAGCTATTTCCGGCAGCTTTGAGAGACTGCCCTTTCCCACTGTGATGTCCTGTGGCACCGAGAAATTAAATGTTTCCATATATAATCTGTCCTTTCCGAATTTTAGTATCTTATTTCATTCATATGATTTTACGGCTTAAAGTATTTTCGCCTATTCTTACATCCCATTTTCAATTTTTTTGTTATAAATGCATTTTTTCATTTTGTAATGTACTAGCTGGCCTTCCTGGCAAGCACCCTGTCTATTGCAGCATCAATAACCTTATCCAGCTCGACCTCATCTGCCTCAGGCATAAGTGTTGCAGCGTCCTCATCTGAGATGAGCTCAACCAGTGTACCAAATGACTCCTTGTATTTCTTTTTACAGAATACGAAGAATACCACACCGAGTGCACACCATGCAAGCACGATACCCCACTCCTGGGCGATAAGTGTTCCGCCGCTTCCCGGTATGCAGTACATTGCAACCATGAAGCCCGACATGATAACTGCCATCGTTCCAAAGAACTTGTATGCAGGAACCTTGTAAGGTCTCGGCATATCAGGCTCTTTCTTACGAAGAATAATAAATGAAAGAGCAACCATGCAGTATGCCACGCAGCAGCCAAAGTTGCCGGCATCGCAGATCCATACGAGCATCTTTCTGCCTGCAAAAGGAGCAAGCATTGTGAGTGCTCCAATGAGAATCAGCGCGTTGATTGGTGTCTTATGCTTTGGATGAAGCTTTGCAAAAAACTTCGGAATCATGTATGACTCTGCCATTGAGTACATGGCACGCGAGCCGCCGAGCAAAAATGAGTTCCATGAGGTTACGATACCGCACATTCCACCGACTATTATAACTTTTGCCATTATCTTCGTGTTGAAGGCGGCAGCCATTGCATCTGCTGTGACAAGTCCGGTTGCATGCTCTGAATCAACGATCGCCTGCGGGCTCATGACGAGACCTACCGCAACAATGACAAGTGCATAGAACACAACTGCCAGAACTACTGATAAGATAAGTATTGAGCCGATTTTCTTTGCCGGAACATTGATCTCCTCAGCCGCCTGCGGTATTACGTCAAATCCGATAAAGTAAAATGGTGAAAGTGCTGCCACTCCGACAATTGCCTTTACGTTTAGACCGGCAGAGCTGCTTGCAAACATCTGTCCGTTTAAGTTATCAACTGTTCCATTGATTACCGATGCGATTATCAACAAAATTCCGGCGCCACCAATGATACATGTGAGCACCGTCTGCAAAATTGCTGCAGTTTTTGCGCCGATAATGTTTATCATCATGATTAAAAATGCGACAACTATTGCCACAATAAGCCATGAAGCATAGATATCAAAGCCTGCTACCGTATACAGATAGCCCTTCAGAAAGCCCGGCCACAGGTATGTAATGATTGTCGGGAAAGCACATGCCTCGAAGCATGCCACACTGACATATCCAAGAATAATCATCCACGTACATATGAATGAACCGGTCGAACCCATTGCCTTGTAGCTGAATACATGCTCGCCACCGCACTGAGGCATGGCTGCTGTCAGCTCCGCATATGTCATTCCTACGAAAAATATCATGATACCGCCGATTACAAAACCGATTGCAGCACCGAGTACTCCGCCCTTTTCAATCCAGCCTCCGGTTGAGACAACCCAGCCCCAGCCAATCATGGCTCCAAATGCAATTACAAGCACGTCCCAGGCATTCAGGACTTTGTTAAATTCTGATTTCTTCTGTTCCATTACTTGTCACCTCCAGCCTCTGTCTCGTTTTCTTTCTCTTCCACTTTTCTTGCCAGAGACTCAATAAGCTCCGCTGTGCCATCCACTCCCAACAGGCTGCTATCGATAAGCATGTCCCTGTTGTGTCTGTCACCTCGATTGCTTCCTGTCAGCGCCATATGACGCTTATGATAACGCTTATCCTTTTCAGTGATAAAAAGCTTTGCATCATCCTCCGACAAATTGTGGCTCTTCATTACGTTTTCAATCCTCACTTCATCCGGTGAATAGATGAAAATACGTAAAATCGGTTTATGTTCCTTTAGTATATAGTCTGCTGAACGACCGATAATCACGCATGACTCGCGGTCTGATAATTTTCTGATTATGGTTTTCTGGACATGAATTGCACGCTCTGTGAGGTCTGCATATTTGGAGAAAGAGCCTCTGACATCACCCTCTGCACCTTTTCCGGCGATGGTGATACCTTCCTCAACCTTTTCCATGATATCCTTCGGAATACCGACCTCTTTTATGATTTCATCAACAGTATCCCTGTCATAAAATTTGATTCCCAGGTCCTTAGCAACCTTTTTGCCAATCTGGTTTCCTTTCGCGCCATATTCGCATCCTATTGTAATAACAAGATGTGCCATTTTGTTCCCCTCGCTTTTCTTATATACATCTCTATAATATGTTGATATGAAAGTCGCTAAGGTATGCATCGACGATACCTTTTGCCCCTTTAATCATATGTTGTTATATAAACTTGTTCCGCTTAGTTACCTATATTCTTTGTTCAAAAAAAGGGCGCACGAAGCTAATCGTGACGCCCTTGTCCTTTATCCGGCCAGTAAAAATCTCTGCCGTATATATAATTCTGTTATCTGCATCAAGCCCTCTATGAAAGTGACTCAACGGTCTCCTTGATGATATCAAATGCCTTGTCGCACTCTTCCTCACTTACGATAAGTGGTGGAACCATACGGATGATGTGGCTTCCGATTGCTGTGATAAGCATATGTCGGTCGAAACAGCCATGCTTTACATCTACACCTGAAATTGTATCGTCAAACTCAACACCAACTAAAAGTCCCTGATGTCTTACTTCCTTTACATGTGGAAGCTTCTCAAGCTTAGCTGCGAAATAATCACCAACCTTCTTTGCATTTCCGGCAAGATCTCTGTCAAGCAGCTCGCCAACCTCTGCAAGTGCTGCTGCACAGCATACCGGATGTCCACCAAAGGTTGTACCATGTGAACCTGCTGAGAATGCTTTTGAAACCTCCTCTGTAGCGCAGATAGCACCGATTGGCATTCCACCGCCAAGACCCTTTGCCATAGAAACGATATCAGGCTTGATGCCGTAGTTCATGTAGCTCATTACAGCACCGGTTCTGCACCATCCTGTCTGAACCTCATCGATAAGGAGAAGCATGCCCTTCTCATCACAGAACTCACGAAGTCCCTTCATGAATTCAGGTGTTGCAGGATGAACACCGCCCTCGCCCTGTACAGGCTCAATCATGATAGCGATTGTATTCTCTGTACAAGCATCCTTGAATGCCTTTAAGTCATTGTAAGGAGCATATGAGAAGCCGTATGTCATAGGACCAAAGCCCACCTGGCATCCGTTTCCCGGCTGTCCTGTTGCTGACATAGCACCGAAGGTTCTGCCGTGGAAGCCATCCTTTGCGGTTACGATGTGGTATCTGTTTGGACCATATTTCTCGATACCATATTTACGAGCCATCTTAATCATAGCCTCGTTTGCCTCTGTACCTGAGTTCTGGTAGAAAATCTTGTCCATTCCGATAGTCTTGCAGACCTTCTCAGCAAGCAGTGCCTGTGGAATAGTGTATGGATAGTTGAATGTATGCATGATGTCATCCACCTGATCCTTGACTGCTGCAACAACCTTAGGGTTTCTGCTGCCGGCATTGTTTACGGCGATTCCTGCGTAAAAATCAAGGTATGGTGTGCCATTCTCATCATACAGATACATGCCCTCGGCAGTCTCAGCGATGAAATCGAAACGCTCATAGGTCTCAATCATGTACTTCTTTACTTTGTCTTTGATGTCCTGTGCTGTTAATCCTGTGTCTTTTAATTTCATAATATATTGCCTCCTAAAATAAATGTCCTTGTGATTTTGATAAATAAAAAAGAGCAAAGTGCTTCACCGGTTAGCGTCTTTGCTCTTAAATATTCATAATTGATATGTAGTTGTTTGTTCGTTTTCTTTTGTGTATTATTTTGAACAAGTAAACAATATCACGTTCAATATATTGTGTCAACAATTTTCATTAAAAATGCGAAATACCTCACAATTGTCAGTTTAAAGGTATTTATCCTTAAAATTATTAACATAAATCACCATTTAATGCTTAATATATTATTTTAATGCAATATTTTGTACATTATATTGTCTGTGCATTATTTTGGCTATGCGTTCTTTGCAAGCTCCGGTTTACGGAAGGTGCGGAACAGTCCAATCTGCTCCAGTGCCTTTGCAATGCCGAAAAATACAATTGAATCTATCGGCCACATAATAAGGTTCTTAAGTGCACGCATTGGAAGAATTGCCATTAACGCCTGTCCATACAGTACCTGCAGACACAGAGTATTGAGAATGACATTGCAGATGAGCATTACTACAAACTTCGCAGCAAGAACTCTCCATATGGTAAGCTTTTTCTTGTACAAAAAGCAGCCATATAAAACACCTGCAAGCATTACAACAAGTGTAAGCTGTGGACAAAACGGTCCTGTAGGCTTCATCAGATACTTGATGATGTCAAGCGCTCCGTGGAAAACAGCTCCGGCAACCGGTCCAAACAGGTAATCAACGATACCATTTGGAATACCGGAAAAACCGATACGGATAAACTGTCCATATTCGATGGAGAAATATCCAAGGATAACGGCAACTGCAGCAAGCATTGCCATAGTTGTGATGGTTCTGACCGATTTAAGCTCTCGGGCAGAATCGGTGAACAAAGTAACGAATTTTTTCATTAAAAAATTACCTCCTTTGCAGACCTCACCGAACTACAACAGGAGATAATTAATATCTTCGGATGCAGCGGGATGCGACTCATGTACCGCAAGATTTTCTTTTCGTCCGGGTGACAACTCCCTGTTCATCCGGCACTTAACGCACATGTGTCTACTCTGCTAAAATTTATTTATTTGTAACGTATTAAAGTATATCATACTTTAATATCAAATCAAGTCTTTTTTTCAATAGTATAATAAAAGGGTCAAAATACCTTTGACCCTCATATCTTATCCTATTATTTTATTTACTCTATCTTGGATCCGGACGATGCTTCATGTCACGGATAGGAATATTGGCAACGAGTGCCGGAACCATTCCATTGTTAGAATCAGACTCGGTCTCTGTGATTTTCACATCAAGAGCTTCCGCATCAATATCCATATAGCGGGAAATAACCTCAATGATATCCCTTTTCATCATCTCCATCATCTCCGATGAGCAGTTTGCACGGTCGGAAACCAGCACCAACTTCAGGCGGTCCTTTGCAACATTGCCAGAAGATTTCTTTTTAAATAAATCCATTATACCCATGGTATGTATCCCCCTTTAATTTTTCTTAAACATATCCTTTAGCTTCTCAAAGACACCATGCTTCTGGTTTAAATCAAGTAAAGGAACCTCCTCGCCCATGATACGGCGACAGATATTCATATATGCCTTTCCTGCAAGGCTATCTGAGCCAACCAACGGCTCACCACGGTTTGTAGAAATAACAATCTGCTCATCATCCGGTACTGCACCGATTAAGTTGACTGCAAGGATCTCTGTTACATCATCCACATTCATCATATCACCGCGCTTAACCATATCGACACGCAGACGGTTGACAATCAGATCAATGCGCTTCATCTCATTTGCTTCGAGAAGACCTACGATACGGTCAGCGTCACGGATTGCCGATACCTCAGGTGTAGTAACAACAAGTGCACGGTCAGCTCCTGCAACGGCATTCTTGAAGCCCTGCTCGATACCTGCCGGGCAGTCAAGCAGAATATAGTCAAACTCCTCACGAAGCTCATTGATAAGCTCAACCATCTGCTCAGGTGTAACAGCATCCTTGTCCCTTGTCTGTGCTGATGGAAGCAGACACAGCTCAGGATATTTCTTATCCTTGATAAGAGCCTGACGGATACGGCATTTGCCCTCAACAACATCTACGAGATTGTATACAATACGATTCTCAAGTCCCATAACAACATCCAGGTTACGCAGTCCGATGTCAGTATCAATCATAACAACCTTTTTATTTAACTGTGCAAGACCTGTACCAATATTTGCTGTGGTTGTGGTCTTGCCCACACCACCCTTTCCTGATGTGATAACGATTACTTCGCTCATGAACTTTTTTCCTCCTACGTTCCTAAATGCTATTTAAAATATTTTTAGTAATTGGTTCGATGTAAATATAACCATCCTTTGCGATGGCTATCTGCGCCTGCTCCTGCGCCGGCTTTTCCTTGCGCTTTATCTTGTGCTTTGGCAAAGGCTTGTCCGGACTCTTCGCAATCAGATCACCAATCTGAATCTGAATCGGCTGCATATCAAGTGCAAATACAAAGCAGCTCCTGTCCCCTGTACATCCAGCGTGGACATTGCCCTTTAATGCGCCAAGAATAACTATATTGCCCTGAGCTATAATCTTAGCTCCCGGATTGACATCACCTATGATGGTGACTGAAGACTCACTGGTAATCACCTGACCGGACCTGAGCGTACCACGGTAAAACTGCTCCGGAACACTGACTGTTGCAACATTCTCACACTGCTTCTGCACTGCCTCATTAAATGCCTCAACCTGCTCCTTCATAATGGCTTCCTGCTCGGTACCACTCTCCACAATGCACAAAATCTCAATTGTGGTATTCTCCTCAATCGCTGCAATTATCTGCTGCTGCTCTTCATCTGAAAGCTGCCTTCCCTCAAACGAAATGGCAAGCCTTGCGTTTTTAAAAAAATTGGCGGATGCCTTAAACTTCTCTACAACTGCCTTAATCAAATCAGCAAATGGCATATCCGCATCTAAAACTAAGTTGATTCCATATTTATTACTCTTTATCGTAACCGACTGTGACATGAGTACCTCCAATATCTTTTAATATGAAATTCATTACTCCTAATTATACATTTTTATGTGGCTTCACGCAACCTTTTTCTGTGGGCTATGTATACATCAAATTTCTTTGCTATTTTCTTTGTTTTCTCTACATCTTTACGTGCATATCCCATACACGGCACCTCCTTTTTTTGCATGAAAAAAGCAGCTAACCTATTTTTTACAGACTAACTGCTCGTGTTTTAGTTCCATATTAAGTTTTATTCTACAAATCCGACAGTGAAATTCGGTCGTATGCGCCATTTTTCTTATCTTCCGGATGCAGCTCTAATCCGATAATTGTAATATCTTTCTGGTCCGGTCCATAAACCCAATACATTCTCATTGCACCACTGGTTTTATTTTCCAGATAAGATTGCCACACTTTCATTCCTTTTAAAAATCTGACAGGTCAATAGCAGGGGAAACATCGCCTCTCTTAAAGTTACTTACTGCACGATCCATATCTGCCAGAGTTTTTGCTGAAATGCTCTTTGGCACTACCAGTTCCCGAGGTTCCAAAATAATGCAGCCATTTCCGTATTCTTTTACATTGTAATACCGATAAGCAGCTCCTCTGAGCGTAATTCTTTTTTTGTTATCCAGATGGGCAACATAATCTTTCATTGCTTCCATTATCAACACCTCCTACGCAAACAGTCTCGTGGGAAATCCCACTTTTTATTATTATAATACGCTTTTCTATATTCTCTGTCAATCTATTTTTGCTTATCCCTATTCCTGATACGCCTTGCCCTAAAATCACACTCCTTGTGCTTTCTACGATTCCCATGAAATTCGGTGATATCTGATAATAACGTCTACCTTCTTGGCTGAATCCGCCTGCGCATATACTTTAATTATATTTGCTTTCGTTGCCATCGTTTCCTCCATACTTAGTAATTTATCGATGCAAGAAAAAGCCAACCGACTTATTTTTACCACTGTTCACTTATGAAACTGCAATTTGTAAACATATCCTATTTACATAAAAGATGAAACATTCTTCTCTAATTAATAAATTCAAGTTGGCCGTTAGGATAAAATGCATTTCTATTTGTCCATATCAATCCTAGCAAATCAGCCTTTACAACTTCATCAGAAACATCCTCATCAATAAATTTCACGCAAGTACATTGCATATAATCTCTTCCGCATTTGTTACATTTATCTTGAATAATTCTATAAAATGGTGCACCGATGACCTTATGTTGTATTAATTCGTCGCCCTCCTCTTTACTCATATTAAATTGTGCATGTACACACCCATCTTCCATCCACATTTTTCTGATTTTATCCGGATGAACAATACTCCTCTTGAAGCACACCACATCTCCATGAATCAAACGGAATTTATCAGGATAATCTCCTCCCAATTTAAACTTATTATTCTCTTGATATATATCCTCAACCCACTCCTCAAACGTAACATCAGACATGTGGGGAACAGCATCAAACAACTTAACAAAATCATTTACATGACCTGCAAAAGATATATGCCCCGCTTCATCTGTCAAATTAACCATAAGTCCAAACGATATTAACCTATTATCTTGGTTTCTTACCCAAGCCTGACATAATTCTTTTATTGCCGTAATTACAATATCCGCAACATGTAAACTCTTGCAACACAATGTGGGGAAATTGAATATCATATCATTAAATGCAATCATTGTAGTAATTGGCATTCTCAAGCTAAGCCCTTTACGTTTTAAATACTTCAAAAGAGTTACTGTATCTGCATCAATTATCTTAATCTTTTTCCTATCTTGAAGAATGAAAGCATCTTTATTATATATCCAGATATCTCTGTCCTCAGCTATATCAAACTTATTAGTGTATCTAAAAAAAATCCGAACACCATCTCCTTCATTTAATTCAATATGCGCAAAATTATTCGGTCTTTTAACCACAGAGTTATGTTCATTACTTTCTTTTCTTATTTGATCAAATTTTTCATCAACACCACCAAAATATTCGCCTATTAGGGCATTTTCTCTATAAAATGAACTGATAAGTTCCTTCCACATATCTACAGAAAAATCTTTATCTATTCTCCAAAGTTTTATATATTCCGAATTTTTTCCACATTTACTTATATCCGTTTTTGAATCAATTCTTTCAAGGATTTGCTCATCATTATAAAGTCTAATTGCACCATCAAGATGAGTTGGCAATCCTGTACTCGGATTTATCATGCTATGAACATATCTGCATCCCCATAACATAGTTTGTCCATCATCAAAAGAAACGTTTTCCTTATCACATAGTTCCTCGCATTCAAACGTTCTTTTCCCATCTTGAATATGCCAATAGAACTGTGTGCTTAATAAATTTGAAAATACATTATCATAATACTCATTTTCATGGCACGTAACACCTTCTGGAATACAATCCAAATCATCATTAAAATGTGGTCCTCGAATATACTGATACTCTATTTCTGGATGTTCTGTACCAACAAGTCCAATCATATCCATGTCTATCGCAAGTTTTATTTCAACAGCTGGAACATCACGCATTTTTTCAAACGAATTGAAAAATTCCTCATTTGTAGTATTCAATATAGATAAGCTTCTGCGAAAAAACTGGTGTGCAAAGAGCAAATATCCATCTTTATGATAAACACCTGGCACAAGAAATCCCTTTTCACCATTTTCACTTTTCGTGTAAACAGGTTCTAAATCCCGCACATCTGCAAGTCCATCTTTCATTGTTCCTGACCATTCGGGAAAAAGACGAGATACAATATCTTTGTCTTTGATAGCTACCGCTTGACCAACTGGTGCAACACGAAATTTATCAGAAAGAATGCAACCCAACCTATTAATTAAAGTATCAAGTTCTTTCCTATGTTCCTCACAAAATATCTTGTAGTCATAAGCCATTATCATTTCGTGCATTTTTTCATATTCTTCATCGGTTTCCATAATTGCTGACTCATTCGTTACATACGCTTTTCCTGGCTCCATATATACACCAGTTAACATGGTATAGCCTATCGGCTTTGTTCTGTCATGGCCTAAATTCATTGGAATAACCGTATTCCATGTGTCACGGTATGCCTTAATTATCACATTCAATGGCAATATATGATTTTTTCTGTTTACCCCATCTGTTATTGCAACACCCTGATATTTTTCCATTTATCTACCTTCTTACCTTACATAAATACACTCTATATCGTATGCTATACATTTCATTATTTTCTTTTTTACATTCTTATTCACATCACAGCAAATACTTCTTCATCGTATTCTCTACATAGTCAATCACATTTTTCCACTCTAGGTCCCCTACATAAAAATTGCTTTTCTGAAACTGCCCCCAAAGCTCTGCCATGTGCAAATCGTCAGATATCAAATGCAATGTAGCTTCAATATCATCCTTGCTAAAAATAGTTTTCCGCTTTTCACAGGTGGCAGAAAATGCATCGTATAAAACCAGCTTCTCTATCTGCTCCCCATAGAAATTCATAATACTATAGACATCATAGAAATCTCTCAATCTTGTATTAGCAATACCTCTATTTATGATTGTCTGCATCTTCTCTGCTAGCAGAGTTTCCTTGTTATATGTAAGAACAGAAATTGTTCTATCCTCAAACATTAATTTATAGTTATACTCTACAGCCTTCGGTGTGATCACATCATCTGTAGAAATATCGATTTTAATTGGTTGACGCATCCTGTCCAACGTAGCCTCCAGCATTACACGAATACCTGGGTAATCAAACTCTTCCATAATAGTTCTTGTACTTTTAATTTGAAAGCTAACATTATCTTCCAGCGGGATGTTACAAATTTCTTCAATTATCCTCTGTACATCAGCCTCATTTAATGGTAATGCTTTTACTGTTGTATCAATATCCATCGTAGCTCGCATATCCACACCAACAATTGACGCTACCAGCATTCCACCCTTAAGAATAAAATTATCTCAATATGACGATATAGATACTCTTTCCAGAAATCTTTCCATCATAAAATTTCAAATTAGCGTAGTCGCTTTATTACTGTTCCCATCCGAAATATTTCTCACCTTATCTTTTAATTGTCTTGATGAACTAATCACACTAACACCTCCACGTACTTCATCACTTCATCTCGAATTCCCATCATATCCGCATATACAATCAACTGCGATAGCTTTTTGTCCTTCGACTCTCTCGCACATCCATTTTAAAACTCTCGAATTATCTCCGAATCCTGGCCAAAGCCATTTTCCGTCCGCGTCTTTTCTAAACCAATTTACATAGAAAATTTTTGGCGCTTTATCTCCTAATTTGTCTCCCATTTCAAGCCAATGATTCATATAATCTCCCATATTATAACCTGCAAAAGGAAGCATAGCAAAAGGGTCGAATCTCAATGCTCCGACTGAACCTATATTAGCCGCCGTAGTTTCGCTTGCCGCAGTAGAACCCATAAATACGCCATGGTCCCAATTATAAGATTCATGAACTAAAGGCATAACGGAAGCTCTTCTTCCTCCGAAAATAAATATATCTATAGGAACGCCTTTAGGGTCTTCCCAATCTGCGCAAATTATAGGGCATTGTTTTGCTGGGGCTGTAAATCTCGCGTTTGGATGAGCGCCTTTATCCGAACTTGCTGGCGTCCAATCGTTTCCTTTCCAATCTTTGCCATGCGCTGGAGGTTCGCTCATTCCTTCCCACCATACATCGCCATCGTCCGTTTCAACGCAATTTGTGAATATCGTATTTTCTTTTATAGAATCCATAGCCATAGGATTAGAATCGTAAGAAGTTCCTGGAGCCACGCCAAAGAATCCCGCTTCTGGGTTTATCGCGTAAAGTCTGCCGTCTTCTCCAATTTTCATCCAAGCTATATCGTCTCCAATCGTTTCGCATTTCCAACCTTTAATCGTAGGCTGAAGCATTGCAAGATTTGTTTTACCGCATGCGCTCGGAAAAGCCGCCGCTATATGAAATCTCTTTCCTTCTGGATTCGTTAATCTCAATATAAGCATATGTTCAGCCATCCATCCTTCTCTTCTTGCCATAGCGCTTGCAATTCTCAAAGCCAAACATTTTTTTCCAAGCAAAGCGTTTCCGCCGTAGCCCGAACCGTAAGACCAAATTAAATTTTCATCAGGAAAATGCGAAATATATTTTTTTTCTATAGGAGCGCAAGGCCATTTTTTGTCTTTTTCTCCGTCAGCTAAAGGAGCGCCAACGGAATGCAAACAAGGAACAAATTCGCCGTTTGAACCTAAAACTTCCAAAACTTTAGTTCCAACTCTCGTCATTATATGCATATTGCAAACGACATAAGCGCTGTCCGTTAATTCCACGCCGATTTTTGCAATAGGAGAGCCTACAGGTCCCATAGAAAATGGAATTACATACATTGTCCTATTTTTCATAGAACCTTTATATAAGTCTTTCATTGTTTTCTTTAATTCGTCTGGATTCATCCAATGATTAGTAGGTCCAGCGTCTATTTCGTTTGGATAACTTATAAAAGTTCTGTCTTCAACTCTCGCCACATCGGAAGGGTCGCTTCTGAAAGAATGGCTATGTTTTCTTTTTTTAAGAGGATGAGCCAATCCTAAATCTATAAGCTCTTGCATACATTTATCGTATTCTTCGCTGCTGCCGTCACAAACATATATATCTTTTGGTTGACACATATCGGCTACTTCTTTAATCCATGATTTAAGTTTTTCATGTTTTAAATCTTCAAGTTTCATAATTTATTTTCCTTTTTTAATAATTTTTTAATAAATTATACTGTTTCTTCCTCAATCATTTCTTCATCTGCTAACTCGTTTTCAACTTTTTTATTAGCTGTTCCAATCCCAAAAGAAAAGACTTTCTTTTCAGCTCTAGCTTTTT
>OQVN01000050.1_pt1 | contig 42648 bp, 37 predicted proteins | sample 1691621 | NCBI WGS metagenome assembly OQVN01 (sample SAMN03418278, study PRJEB22391) | human gut metagenome | biome: human-gut; feature: organic feature; material: feces | host: Homo sapiens | place: Tanzania | collected 2013-01 | reverse complement strand
AATCCCGATTGGAATTGCCCACTCATTGCACTAATTATGCGATTTTTTCTCGCTTGCACCGATTTCTGCATCAAATGATGTAAGTCGAACTATGAAACCCGGCAATTCTCCACTGATACTTATTATATTCATCTACTGCCTGATAGTCAACCGGCAAACCAAATCCCATTATAAATGTATATAAATAAAGAGAGCATACTTTCCGAAACGGATTATATGCTCTCTGTCTATTCGATTGTTACTGTGCCTTGAAATAATTATCAAGTCCTTTGAACTCTGATGTTTTCAATTCTTTGGTAACATCGGTGTAGATATTCAGCGTGGTTGAAATATCCGTATGTCCGAGTGCGTCCTGAATGACCTTTATATTTACTCCGGCTTCGCACATTCTTGTTGTAAACGTATGTCTAAGCGAGTGACAGCTAAAATGAGGAAGTAACACATCAGGTTCATCACTGCGCAAAAACTGCTCATCGTTGTAGTCACGAATAATATGACAGATTGCTTTATTCAAGGTTGCTTGGTGTTGTGCCTGCCACTCAACAGACGCAAACATCTGAACCAGTTTCTCTTTGGAATAACTACGCTCACTGTCATACTCTGCATGAAAGCGTCCTTCACTCGGCATTGCATACATCTTACTCAAGATATGATGTGACGCTTCGTGTGCCATTGTAAACCTGCGACGTCCCTGCTCCTTTTCGGCAAGAAGAAATTTATCAAGTACGAGGGATTTCATGTATCGGGTTGCATAAATCTCGTTACCATTATACTCCATTATGAGGCAGATATGTAATCTGTCTTTTTGTCATACACAAAAAATGATTTGAACTCATCATACACCTGCTTTCTACGCATTAGTGCACCTAAAAAATACAGCATTTCTTAACTGAACAGTATTTTCAAGGCATGACCGCATATGATATACTGTTTTCATCATAAAAAACCTTATCTAGGGACCGTAATAATTCTATTCAAATTTTCTTCCTGATTCACTTCACTCTGCATGTACGGTCTCCTCACTTTCCTTTTTTTTAGACATAAACCAATAAAATATAACACAAAATGCTAAAGCAAACACAACACCAAAAACATTTTGAATCACTCTAAGACTAACCGCTCCTTGTAGTCCATAAGTCTCTGCAGCAATGGCTAAAGCACCAAATGTGTTAAATACTGCCTGCCAGCCATATTGTGCTGAAAATCCTACACCGATTCCACCAAGAATTCCTATATATGCATAGATTGACGAAGGAAGCAGAAAATATAATACTGTAAAACATATAACACCTGCAATATTTCCGACAATCCTTTTACGGACTCTGTAGTGCATATCGTCCATAGACGGCAAAATCACGGACATGGCCGCAATACCGGCCCACATTGCACGTGGCATATTACAAAGTTCTGCAATACAAAGGACAATCGGTACGCATAAAATCTGACATATCTGCCATTTTGTTCTGGAAGAAGTGATATCAAATTCTTGTATCAGATCTTTCAGATTTCTTTTATAAGTTCTGTTTTTATGATTTCGATAAAATACGAAGCAGGTAAGTGCTGCACCTAAAGCCATTCCGACTAATCGCATCTGATAGCTTTTTCCCGTAACATCATAACCATATAGCAGCAGATACCCAAGAACCAATGTAGATTGATTAAACATGAATGGATTATGGCATCCGAACAGAATCAACACAGCCAGTGCCGCAATATTTAACAGCATTCCCAATACCGGTGAAAACTGATTTGCTAAATGCGGACATACAGTCATAATTACAAAGAACAAAGCCAAAAGCATCGTAGATTGTCCGGTGTGGATCCCCAGATCCGCATTTCTAAACACCATGAGACATAATAAGACTACTACACCTACAATGCTGTTCTCATTTCCAAATAGGATGCTGAAAATACTAACAAAGAAAAAACAAAATGCCATTGTAGTAGCTATCTTCACCAGATATACCCACATATGATATAATTTTTCTTTTAGTGTTTCACTCTTTTTCAACAGGTTTTTAGAACCTGCCTGATTTAACTGCAACTCCTGATAAAATGTCATATAAATCCTCTCATCTTCTAATTTATCTTAAAACTATATAATCTCATCTTTCTGCTTTGGCAGCTCTATAACAAATCTGCATCCACCATATTCACGGTTTTCTGCTTTGATTGTTCCTCCGGCACTATCTACAATCCGTTTTACAAGCGCAAGACCTAGGCCATTTCCTTCTGCTTTATGAGATCCATCTACCTGATAGAACTTGTCAAATATTCTGGATTTTACATCATCCTCTATTCCTGGTCCTTCATCTTCCAGAATGAACTTAACAGAATCCTGTTCTTGTTTTAGAAACATCGTAATTGTCCCCTTTGAAGGGCTGAACTTAATCGCATTATCCAAAAGATTTATCCAGATATGCATAAAAAGTCCTTCATTCCCAGTATATTTAACTTCCTCCAATTCTACCTGAAAACCAATTTCTTTTTCTGTCCATTTTGTTTCCAATGAAAGAAATGCCTGGCGGATCTGTTCATCCAGACGATATTCTGTTTTTTTCATTGGTATATTCTGATTCTCTAACTTGGATAACAGCAAAATATTACCAACCAATCCGGAAAGTCTTTGGGTGTTAAATAAGATTTTTTCTACATATTTCTCTTGCTCCGGAGACAGTTCTTCTCCCTGAAGCAGCATTGTATATCCTTCAATGGCATTAATCGGGGTCTTAAACTCATGAGAAACATCAGATACAAAATTCATCTGCAGCACCTCTGTTGCACGAAGTTCTTTTGTCATAACGTTAAAACTTTGATAAGATTCTCCAACTTCTGCTATACGGCTGTTCGTTTCCAAATGCTGTTCAAAATCTCCCTGAGAAACTTCCTTCATTGCTTTACTAAGTCTGGTAATTGGTTCCAGTAACTTTGCATTAATAAAGGAAGTGATCAGCCCTGCAATCAATGTATTGAAAATCAAAAGCCAGCCAAGCACAGGTATGCTGCCCGGCAGATTAAAAAAATGATTCAAAAAAGCAAATAATAAAGCAGATATGACTGTTGAAAATACAAGTGCCAGCCAGATTGCACCAGTCAGACAGGATCGGATCCGCAATCCTTTTTCTTTCTTTTGTTCCATTATTTTTTCACCACCTTGTATCCAATTCCACGCATTGTTACGATTTCAAAATCAGGGTTATCTTTAAAACGCTCTCTGATTCTTCCTATATGTACCTCTATCGTATGTGGGTCTGCCTCCGTCTCGTATCCCCATACTTCATCCATCAACTGTTGTTTTGTAAATGTTCTGCCTGGCGAAGCTGCAAGCTTATATAAAAGCAGGAATTCTTTTTTAGGCAAAACAAGACTTTCCTTATCAGTTGTAACCGTCATTGCATCATAATCAAACTCTGTTGAACCGATCACAATTTTGTGTTCATTCAGTATCTGTGCACGGCGAAGCAGTGCTCCGACTCTTAAAACCATTTCATTCACATTTACCGGTTTTACCATATAATCGTCACTTCCCGAAAGAAAGCCCTGACGCATATCATCAAAGCTGCTTTTTGCAGTAATCATAAGCACCGGTATCTGATATCCCGCCGAACGAAGCTCCGACACAAGTTCATATCCATCCATAACCGGCATCATTATATCGGAAATGATTAAATCAATATACTCTCTGTCCAATACCTCCAGTGCCCGTGCTCCATCCGACGCACTTTTGACCTGATATCCGCTCTTTTCAAGCACCTTTTGGAATAACAGACTTAATTCCTTATCATCTTCTACAATTAATATCTTAAACACGCTTTATATTCTCCTTTAATCAAAACAAATCCCTTGCCCATCCAAGCAGATGCTGTACCAGAAACACCTTTCTTTTATGTTTTTCTGTTAATTCAATCGGCTTTACATGATACGGATCATAATATGTTCCGTCGTCTAATACCTGTCTGGACACGCTCTCATACTCCATCATGCCATCCTCCAGCTGTTTATTAATCTCTTTACTGCGTATTACAAGCATCAGCTCTGTATCCAGATAAGTACTTCTCATGTCCATATTGAATGAACCTATTACTGACAGATCATCATCAATCAGAATACTTTTTCCGTGGTACGAATAACCGCCTTCATATTCCCAGATGTCAATTCCTGTTTCTAAAATTCTGTTTCTGTTTTTGGCATAATCGGCAGCTCCAAATGGATTTCCGTTATTTGCAACAGAATTTGTCATAATAGAAAAATCCGGAACCTTCTGTGCAATTTCCTCCCATGTATTATACATCATATCATTGCAAATAATATATGGTGTATGAATTTTTACACGTTCCTTTGCATTTTTCATTAATTCTCCCAGCTGATACCATACTACCGGTTCCTTCGAGCCGGTATGGATTGGGTTCGATAACAATGTAATCTTTTCTGTTTCAAAGGTTTCATCCGCATAATCGGTATCACAAAGCTTTTCCTTATTATCGTCAAAATATTGCTGATACCCTTCCTGCAGCTCTAAAATTGCATTCTTTACAGATTTTCTGTCAGCTAGTTTTTTACTGTTATGAAAGTAGCTGCAGTCCTCCTGTTCCCATATTGTTTCAAAATAATCCAAAAGCTGATTGACCGAATTTTCTTCCTGCGGCTCATCGCAGACAACTAACACATCCCTGTCAAAATTCTTATGTCCCGGAAAATCACCTAAAAAATAATTATATGTGTTTCTTCCTCCAAGAATATATATTTTACCATCTGCAATCAGATATTTATCATGCATTCTTCCCATTGTCTTCCATGGCTTATGCGGATTTGCTTTATTGTACAGCTTAATCTCAACATTCTCATGCGAAGATAATCCATAAAAATATGGATTACCCTCCATATCAATCCAGCTCTCCATTCCATCTACCAATATGCGGACATGTACGCCTCTGTCTGCCGCATCATGCAGTGCTCCTAAAATCAATTTTCCGCTTTCGTCTGATTTAAATGCAAATGTAGAAAGGATTATTTCGTCCTTTGCATTTTGGATTAATCTCACTCTTTCTAAAAGAGCCTGCGAATTTTTTTCAATGATTACTGCTCTTTCCGTATTCTCTCTCCCCACCACACTCATAATATTTTGTGTTTCCTTTATAGTAGCATCAGACACCGCCGGCTGTTTTTTATATATGATGCAGATTCCGATTAACTCATAAAAAGCCACACATAAAAAAACTGACAGTATAGCCAAAATAATTTTACATATTTTATGCCTTTTCATTGTACATCACCTGATTCCTTGTATTTTATACTCATACAATACAATGTCAATCTCAATTTTACCTCAACAGAATTGATTTTATGCAAAAAGACAGGAAAAAGCAGCTGCCTGCAATTTCCTGTCCATAAAAACTCATATAAAATTATTTTACTGCGATTTACCTATTTTTCGTCGCTTCTACAACTCTGCGAATGTCTTCCATCTCCGGCATAACGCGTAAAGCACCCTTTCTTGTTGTAATAAATGCAGCCGCTGCATTTGCAATCTGAAGCATCTCATATATCTGTCCACCTGACAGTACCAGGCTGTGATCCAGTACATAGTTGAGTATACATCCCATAAATGTATCTCCTGCACCGGTAGTTTCAATGGTATTCTCCATATGACATGCCGGCATATAGATACACTGATTGTCATAAAATGCCATGCTTCCATCTGGACCAAGTGATACAAGAATCAGCGGAATATTGTATTTATCATACAGATATTTAGCAGCCTTATCGTAATCCTGTATAGAAGTAAACCACTTTATTTCATTATCTGATATCTTCAAAATATCACATTGGCTCATTCCATATGCGGTCTGTATTTTTGCATCCTCCATATCATCCCACAGTGTTTCCCTTATGTTAGGATCAAATGAAATAAACGCACCTGCATTTTTCGCGGTTTCTACTGCTGTCTTTGTTGCGTTTCTACATACTTCATTTGTCATTGAAAGTGTACCAAAATGAAACAATCTGCAATCTGTGAGCAGCTTACGGTTCAAATCCGACTCAGAGAGCATCATATCAGCTCCCGGATTTCTGTAAAAGGAAAAATCTCTGTCTCCATTCTTTGCAGTATGTACGAATGCAAGTGTCGTATTCACAGCTTCCTCAATGCACAAACCTGATGTATCAATTTCAAGCTCTTCAAGTGTATGCTTTAACAGGCTGCCGAACATGTCCTGTCCTACTTTTCCAATAAAAGCTGTCTTTTTTCCAAATTTTCTAAGCATTGCAAGGACATTACACGGTGCTCCCCCCGGATTGGCTTCAAACATTCCGTTATTCTGTTCACTAAATCCGTTTTCTGTAAAGTCAATCAGCAGCTCCCCCAATGCCACCACATCATATGTCTTCATAAAATAACCTTCCTATCTTGGCCATCTGCCTTTTTTATCCATCAGAGGTGAGAATGCTTGATGTGGCTCACTTTGATACCAATATGCAACGCTTGCAACATCATCCTGTCTCTCGAATAAACCCTTGTAGCAAACACCAATCTGCTGGATAGTCACCTTCAGGTTCTCCTCAAAACAAATCGGATCCATCATATGCCACCTATAAAAGCCTCTCATTGGCGGGCAATCATCATTATGATATGGATTATGTACCAGTTCATCATGCGCTGAATAATAAGGATATCCCAAGAACGGTGAATTGTAAGTCTGTTCTACCGTCTTTCCGTTTACCTGATGTGCAAAGCTCCATGAGCCTCCGAAATAGTCCTCTGTTCCGGTGCCGCATATAGTAGGATATTCATCATCTCCGTCAATATAGAACTTAACCTCACCTTCTCCCCACCAATATCTTTCAAGTGTGGTAAGAGCAAGGTATGTACCTACATAATGACCCTTTCCCTTGACATTGTCCAGTATAACATAATCATTTGCAAGCTCCGTGATTCTCTGGCGTCTCCACTGTGCGTGAAAATAAGCAGTGTCCTCCGGCAGCTCATCATACAGGCAATAGTCTACCTGATAAAAGAAATCCGGGATTGGATTATCATGCTGATTCTCTAACGTGATTTTTGCCTTTTTGCGAAATGGCATTTGAAAATAGCTGTTAAAACCACGATTCGGAATTACCGATATCGGCATTGAAGAAACAAGACATTCTCTCGCAAATCCACAACAGAAGAAATCACCCAGTGGGCTTTCAACTGAAGGCACCTCTTCATCATCCCAATACATGCGCAGTACCAAATCGCGCAGTACATAACAATCAGCATCCGATGTTTTGTTATTAACAGTAATCCAGATGTGCTGGATAATACCCGGTCCATCCATCTCAGCCAAAACTACGGTTTCGTTTGGCATAATATTTTTTAAACAAGGGCTTCCCTTTCTTGAAGGGCCAAGATGACTGGCTGCCATTCCTCCCTTTCCTTTTTCTCCGGTCGGGTTCTCGGCATTGATTGCTCTTGACCTTCCATTTCTCAATCTGAAAATATCTGACATTCCTGCGGTAAATACGTTATCTCCCATAATTCATACCTTCCTTTTATTGTTTTACTCCACCTGCCATAACACCTTCCATAATCTGCTTTTCAAAGAGAAGCACGAATATGATTATAGGTAACAATATAATACATCCTACCGTACTTATCAAATCCCAAGGCATGCTATAAGCTGTTTCTCGTGGAATAGTTGTAATTGCTACACTCAGCACCTCGATTTTCTGTGCGAAAAACAAAGGTGTAAATAAATCGTTAAGACAGTTTATAAAATTGATAATCAATATTGTTGCCACTGCAGGCTTCATCAAAGGCAGTGTGATATAAAAAAGCTTCTGGAACATATTTGCTCCGTCTATCTCTGCTGCCTCATCAATCGAAACCGGTATTTCACTTAGGAAATTGCCTAAAATCAACATGGTAAATGGTATCAGCGAGCTGGTATACATGATAACCAGTCCGGGGAACGTATCTACAAGCCCAAAGGTTTTCATTAAATCATATAAAGGTCTTGCTGTTACGATTCCGGGAATCAGTGCCGATGCAACAATAGCTGCATATACGAGCGAAAGCCCCTTTCCTTCATATCTGGTAAACGCATAAGCTGCCATAAGACATATAATCGTTGATACTACCAGAGAACAAACCGTAATAATTGCTGTATTAATAATCTTTTCACCAAGGTTCATCTGCGTAAAGATACGGATATAATTATCAAGCGTAGGATGCTTAGGAATATAATGAATCGGTGAACTAAACAACTCATCTGCTGGTGAAATGGAAGATGTAAAAATCCAAATCAGCGGAAGCAGTATGATAAAAGCAACTATCAGCATCAATATCCATTTAAATACTGATGACAACATTCTTTTTGATTGTGTTTTCATTCTAAAGCCTCTCCTTCCAATATTTAATCAAATTTCTTAATTGCCCGAAGCTGTATAAAGCTTAGAATAGTCATGACAATAAACAGACAAACCGCAATGGCAGATGCATATCCGAGATTCAGATTTGTAAATGCCTCCTGCATAATCCTATATGCCAGCAGAGATGTTGAATCACCCGGGCCTCCGGATGTCATGGCATATACCAGATCAAAGCTGGTTAGTCGCCACATGGTAAAGAATATTGAAAGACTTAATATTGTTTTCATTATGTTTGGCAGTGTAATAGAGAAGAATGAGCGTATCGGACCTGCGCCGTCAATTTTTGCTGCCTCATAAATATCTGCTGACAAAAACTGTAATGCGGCAAGTACCAGAATAGAAAAGAACGGCAAATCCTTCCATAAATCTACTGCAATTACTGCGCCCTGCGCTGAGCCTGCATGAACAAGCCAGTCAAAATGGAAATTCGGTACAAACTTTCTGATCAGATCATTAATCAGACCATATTGATCATTGAATGCCCATCTTGCTGCAAGTCCTGCAACTACCATTGGCATTGCCCATGGTATAAGCACAATCGTGCGAAGGAATTTCTTCCCTTTAAACTTCATGTTCAGCATCAAAGCAAGAATCACACCAAGTATCAAGTGAAACAGCATTGAAACTATGGTAAATTTCACTGTAAATGAGATAGAAGATAATAATTTCTGATCGCTGAAAATCCTGATATAATTACCCAGTCCTATAAATTTAAAATTATTTCCTTTTAGCAGGCTCATGTCATAAGTACTGTTAATAAATGTCATAGTGATTGGATATAAAGTGGTAAAAAATCTTACAATCACTACCGGCAGTACCAGGAGCCATGCTACCCATATTCCTTTTGTCTTCTTCTGCATTACTTTTTGCCTCCTGTAAATATCTGAACAGCAACAACTACTTTACTACATACGTATCAACCGACTGCTGCGCTTTCTTGCAAAATTCCTGAAGAGACAGCTCGTCTGACACATACTGCTGGAATAAAGAACCCATATCGCTAATGAACTCCATTGCCTGCGGAGCCATAGGACGCGCAACAAGCTCTGTATTGTTTACATACTCTTTTATGTCGTCAATACCCGGCAGATTCATTTTAGCCAGTTCATCACTTTCAAGTACGTCAGTTCTTGCCGGTATTCTCATTGTCATTTCTGTGTAATCCAACTCGCCCTGCTTGCTTGCAGCATAATTCAGGAATTTCTCTGCTGCTGCTTTATTCTTTGAAGCACTGTTTAAAACATATCCCCATGTTGATATATATGCCTTATTGTCCTCAAATGTTGGCATCGGAGCAATATGCTGTTTGTCTGGGCCGTATTTGCCAGAATTAACAAAGGTCTGAATGGCACCTACATACATGAATATGGAAGCATATTCTCCGTCAAAGAATTTCTGCATCATTGGATCATACTGGTCTGCAAGCTGTGAAGCAGGTGTCTGCTTCTTCTTCATCATATCGTACATGAATTTTACCGCTTCCTGTGTTTTAGGATTGGTCCAATCATAATAATCCCCTCCGAACAGATTCACAAATGTTCCGATAGAATTAAATACATATGTCTTTTCCCAGGCATCACCATATCCATACTTACCGTCTCCTGAATTTGCCTCTACATACTTTTCAAAGTCCTCTTTTGTCTTAATCTCGCTAAGACCTGCATTCGCCATCTTTTCTTCGTCTACCCAGAAAGCAAGAATATCCATGAAGCATGGCACTGAATAAATGTTATCTCCGACCATCGTCATTCCCTGCATATATTTCTGTGGGAAGTTTGCTGCGACCTCCGGTGTCATGACTGTATCCTGAAGAGGCTCAAGATATCCTGTATTCTTAAATGCACTCATCATCTCGTCATTGATTGTAATTACATCAATGCTGTCATCACCTGATGAAAGTATCGTTGTAATCTTTGCTTGACGGTCATCTGTATTAGTTGGACACGCAATCGTTTCAATTTCCAGTCCTGTAACTTCCTCAGCCTTGCGGATATACTCTTCAAACGCTTTTCCATAGGTTGTGTCCTGAGTCATTAAAGTAATCTTGTTCGAATTTTCATTCTGCTTTACCTCTGAGTCTCCTTTGGTTTTTCCACAGCCGCTGCAAAGTCCAATAAGCATTGTTGTGGAAAGAAGTACGCTAACTAATCTTTTTTTCATGTTTTTACCCTCCAATGTGTTTTATATTATTGCATTTACTGCTTTTTGGTAATATCATTATAAAAAATTATCCTTGGTAAATAAATATATTATTTTATGCATGATTTATAATTTTTTTAGTATATTAATTAATTTATTGTAATTATTTATCAATTTTATTAGAATCAGAGTAGAAGGAGTGATAATACAATATGAAGCGATTTACATCATTAATATATACCATAAAAGAGCATTTTCGTTTAAAGCTGATTATCTGCTTTATCATCTGCGCCTTACTTCCTCTTCTAATATTAGGAACAATTTCATACAAAATTTCATATTCCATGGCGCGAAGCAACATCTTAAAAGAAAACAGAGCTGTCTGCGAAAAGTCTCAAAGCCAGCTTGAAAATAGAATGAACCAGATAGAAAATCTGGCTGATTCTATTAATTTAAATTTATGCAGCTTATATAGTACTCCGGAAATGCCTCTGTCAAAATATATTGACACCTTTTCCTCTGTAAAAAACAATATTACATCAATGGCCGATAATTTTAATCTGTATCATATTAATGTTTTTCTGCCCGATAACAGCCTTGTCTCTGATGAAGGACTTACCTTCTGTGCCTTATCAGATATCAAAAATTATAATGTAAAACTGAGCGATTTTTCAAATCAAGGAATCTCTTCCAAATGGATTTTCCGCAAGGATGTCAGCTTTCCATATATGGTAAGCAAAAACGAAAATCCGTCCGGCGTGCTCTCCTGCTATAGATTTGCCCGGATTAATTCCAGGGACTACTGTTTCGCCATCCATATAACAAGCGATGAACTTAGCAGCTATCTGAATCAATTTTTACCGGACAATCCTTCCATATCCTATATAGTAGATACAGAAGGCATTATAGTGTCAAGCACCGATAAAAATCAAATCGGCACTGCGATATCAGGTAATAAGCTTGATAGCATTACCCAGAATACAAATTCTGCCCATTTTTCATATGATAAAAATGAGATAATTTCTGTTCCCGTAAACAATACTCTGTTTCTTGTTACAGAAACACCTGATTATTACATTAGACAAGGCTCGTTCATTCTTGTAGAAGTGATTTTCATATGCTTCCTGATCATCGTTCCTTTGACCATGTTCTCAATTATCTGGGTAGGTGACCAGATGACGAATAAGGTCAATCGACTGTCTCATGCTATGTCGGAAATCAATATGGACAATGTCATAGATACCACTCAGATAGACAGTCTGGTTCCGGCTGTCTCTACACATTTAGATGAAATAGATACACTGACTCTCACCTGCTCCAATATGATTTCAGAGCTAAATTGCAGCTTTGAAAATAATCTGAACCTGAAAATACAGGAGGAAAAGCTCAATTATCAATTACTGCAGTCACAGATAAATCCTCACTTTCTATATAATATTCTTGCTTCGGTCCAGAATTTATTATCGCTTGGCGAGATTGACAAGGCTGACAAAATGCTTTCTGATTTATCTCGTTTTTACAGAGGTCTGCTGCGCACCTCAAACGATCTGATTCCTATAAAAAAGGAATTGGAGATTGCACAGCTATATATGCAGATGGAGGCTCTGTGTAAGGATAACCTGTTTGACTGGGATATTGAGATGGAAGAAGGAATAGAAAACTTCCTTATTTGTAAATTCACATTACAGCCTATATTGGAAAATTCTATTCAGCACGGACTTAAGGGAAATGGCATTCATATGCATATCCATATTTCCATTACATATGATGATGACATGATAGATATTATGATTTCAGACGATGGTATTGGTATGTCAGCAGACAAGCTGAACGAGCTCAGGGAAGGTCTTGCTTCCAAACAGATTCATTATGAGAAGCATTTTGGCATAAGCAATATCAATTCACGTATATGTTCATCCTTGCAAGGTCATGGCACGCTTGAAATCAAAAGTATCATAGATTCCGGAACAACTATTATTATAAGAATACCACAATTACTGGAGGATTACTGATGTACAAAATTATGATTATAGATGACAACCATATATCTGTTGATGGTATTTGCCACAACATTGACTGGTACGCTTTAAATGCGCAGGTCACCTGCAAGGCCTATGATGGTCAGCAGGCTCTTGACTATCTGGAGAAAAACGCAGTGGATTTAATCATTTCCGATATTGAAATGCCACAGTTAAATGGCTTATCTCTTGCCCAAAAGGCTCTGGAAATCAATTCCTCTATCAAAATAATACTGATTAGTGCATTTGATAAATTCGAATACGCTAAACAGGCCATACGGCTCGGAGCGTTTGACTACATTGAAAAACCTCTCGATTATTCTTATCTGGCGGAAATCATAAAGAATGCTCTTGATATGCTTGATAAAGAGCAGAAGAACCTTGAAATACTGAAAAACAGCCGTCCTGTTATGGTTGACAATTTTTTTCACCAGCTTTTACAAACCTCCAGCGATGAAGCACGCTATGCCCTTTCACATTACGCGGACTATCTTCAATTAGAGCTTAACTACGATTTTTTTCAGACCATCGTTGTCCGGATACAAAACGCATCAGAGATAAAAGAAAGCTATGGTATTGAAGAATACCACATCAGGCTTATGAGCCTGTCCGATACACTAAAGGAACGTTTTAGAAAGTATTTTCCACTGGTTCACACTCTGTCAACCTTTGATGAAATTGTTCTGTTAATCGGCAGCAATCCCTCCAACAGGAAAAGCTTCTATAATGTATCCTATGACCTGTTGACGGAGCTGATACAGCTTTACAAAAACAGCTTTTTTGAATTGAATATAGGAATCGGTAACCTCGTCAAAGATCTGTGGGCTTTGTCAGCATCATATTCCAATGCCTTAAAATCTCTCGAATATCGGTTTTTCTTTCCGCAGAAAAATATATTTACCATCAGCGATACGGCAGACACTGATTACTCTGTTGAATTATATGATGTTTCCGGAAACGAGGAGCTTATCCGGCTTTTGTGTAAAAACGATATTGCCGGAATTGATGACTGGATTCTTGGCTTTTCGGAGGATCTGATTAAAAACTACAAAAGCAAGCAATTTATTTTCCTACGAATTTATCAGCTGCTCGGACATTTAATCAAATTTTTGTATGATATGGGAATTAATATCGATGACATGGAAAAAGACATTGTAAAAACCTACCAGAGACTTGATTCCTTTTCAACGAGTACAGAAATCTTCCAGTGGCTTTCAGGTTTGTGTCACACAATATCTGATAAGATTACCCGTTCAAACCAAAGCCATCAGGAGCATGTCTGTACCGAAACCATAGATTACATACGTCAACACTATCAGGAAAACACATTATGTCTGAACGAAATTGCTGACAATGTCAATATCAGCCCTGCTCATCTGAGCGCTCTTTTCAAAAAACATCGTCAGCAGAATATTTCAGATGTAATTTCTGATATCCGTATTGAGGCAGCATGCAATCTATTGAAAAATACCAACCTGTCACTTAAAGAAATCAGCTTTAAGGTTGGATATTCGAATCAATACTACTTTAGCTCATGTTTCAAAAAGAAGACGGGCAAAACCCCGTCTTCCTATAGATAATCCATATAAATTTTTAAAGCACAATTACGGCAGCGTCAAGCCCCTCTACTTTTCCGCTAAATTCGCTATCTGTAAGCAGATTGTATTTCTTGGCATACTCATCAAATTCCTTTGCACTGCTGCCGCAATTGAAAAGCATTGCGATGGTCTCCTCGCCATTTTTTCTGATCATAACAATCGTATCCTCATCGTCATTTGCGATTGTCTCAATCATTTCGCCCTCTACAATGCATGCATGTGTTTTTCTAATCTGCATGAGCTTCTTATACCAGTTATACATCTCCTTGTCCTGGTATTCTTCATCCCAGTACATGCCTCGTCTGCAGTCCGGATCGTTTGCTCCCGGCATTGCGTACTCATCACCATAGTAGACCATAGGCATTCCCGGCAGTAACAGCTGAAAGGCTGCTGCGAGATGCTGTTTTTTCTTATTATCGTTGCACAGATGTAGAAATCTTGCTGTATCATGGCTGTCAATCAGGTTCCACATCAGAGGGTAGCACTTTTTGTTTAAGCGCCCCTTCAGATATCCCAGATTCTGTACAAACTGGCTGACATTTATCTTTTCATCTGCGAGCAAGTCTATCAGATTCAGGTAGAACGGATAGTTCATGACAGTATCCCACTCATCTCCCTCGAGGAAGTCTCCTGCGTAGTGCCATATCTCACCAATTATCAGCATATCCTTCTTTACTGCCTTGATAGCCTTTCTGAAATTCTTCCAGAAGAAATGACTGATTTCATCTCCTACATCCAGTCTCCATCCGTCAATATCGCATTCCTTAATCCAGTAGCAGGCAACATCCGTGATGTATTTTTCAACCTCAGGATTTTTCAGATTAAGCTTTGGCATTCCACCATAATAGCCGAAGCATTTGAAGTTTGGAATCTCTCCCCATTCACCCCTAGGCGGCAGCTCGTCGATAAAATACCAGTCGAGATATTTTGACTTTTCGCCCTTTTCAAGTATATCCTGAAATGCAAAAAATTCTCTTCCTGAGTGGTTGTATACCGCATCCAGCACTACCTTCATGCCACGCTCGTGAGATTTTTGTACGAGCTCCTTTAAATCCTCTGTTGTTCCAAATGATGGATCAACCTGATAATAATCAATGGTATCATACTTATGGCACGAATTTGATTTAAAGATTGGTGTCAGATACACCACATCGATTCCCAAATCTTTAATATAATCCAGATGCTCTATGATTCCTCTGAGATTGCCATGCAGATCATCCATAGGCGTAATCGGAGCCTTATACCACAGCTTTTTGTCTACCGGCTGTGTTGCGGCAAAGCGCGACGGGAAAATCTGATACACTACCTTGTTTGCTGCCCACTGTGGCACCTCAAACATCTCTTCCTCCCTGAGGTTCTGCGGGCAGTCAAACATTCTGTCCCTGTTTGTGATGCACTCCTTGTCAAACTCATAATTGCCGTAATATACCTTTTCACCCTGCATGTCTGTAAATTCAAAAAAGTATCTCAGACATATCAGATGCATCTGAAGCTGTGCTTCATAATAATCGTGAAACTGCGAGGTGGCTACCTTCTTCATAGGAAGTGTCATTCGCGTATCCTTGCGCTCCATAGGTATATACTTGTCCTCATAATGAAGGATTACCTCCTTCATATCATCCTTTTTTACCTGCACGCGTATCACAAACAAATCCTTATCTATCGCATAGCAGAATCTTTTATCCATGTCATGAAAAATTGCTGAATATTCCATAAAATGCCCCTTTACTTACGTATTTCGTTATTTTGTATTTTAACGCACTCTTTCAAACAATTCTATCATTATATCCATGACATTTTTTCACTATTTCTACTTTATGCGTAATTTTGGTTTAATAACATTTAATTTTTTTGACTTTATTCTCCAAAGCACTGCGTTCATTATATCACTGCACACTCAGATAGCTTGTCACACAGTAAAGTGTCTGTCCATTATATTCCACGCGTGACCAGCCAAACTCCTCATTGATTCCGGTTCTGGTGACTGTTTCCCCATTTTTTATCGTTGCGATGACTGTAGCATCCGGATTTGTGACACTTGGAAGTGCACGCAGATTAACCTCTATTTTTGCAGTGACAGTATCATTACAATCCTTGAACTTTGTCTTCAGTCCGTCTCCGCTGCCACTTCCGTCCTGTCCGGGAACTACATAGTTCATATCTGTTGTGAGGTAGCTTGAAATAGCATAATACGTCTGTCCATTATATTCGATACGTGACCATCCACTGTCACTGACACCTGTTCTTGCTGCCGTATCACCGTTATTGAGCGTTGCCTTAATTGTGCTGTCATTGCCCTGACTCGGAATATCCCTCAGGTTGACGCTCTCCTTGGCAGTTACAGTCTCATTTACGTCCGAAAACTTCATATTTGCTTCCGGGTCAGCTGTTGCATTGTCAGCTGCATCACCATTTTTTGCAGACTCTGTCTCATCAAATCCAAAGTATGCCACATTCAAATCTACCGGCTTATCAATTCCTGACACCTTTCCCTTATTGGTATACTGCCACATGGCATGTGTGCCCTCATATGATGACTTCGGTGTTTCCGGGTAAGCTGTATCCGGATATTGTGACACCCAGATTTTGTAGCTGCTCTCAAGCACTTTAGTATCCCACTGGCTGTTTTCCAACAACTCATTCATGGCAGCGTAAAACATAGGCGTGTATCCTTTTTTATATATTTCCTGCAAAAATGCCTCAGCTACTTTGGTACGGGCCTCTGATGACATGCCATACTGTCTGCTTGCTGAGTCTGTGAAGCCCTCGCAGTCAAATGCCACAGGATATGTAATCTGATATTTTGAGATGTAGTCTGCTACCCAATCTGCCTCCTCAATGGCTTCTGTTTCATTTACTGCCGATGAGAAGAAATACACTCCAACCTTTATGCCATTTTTCTGTGCCTCCTGCATGTTGTATCTGGCATTTGTATCAACACACATTTCGCCTGTTTTCTGGGTTCTGTAGCCCACACGTATCATCGCAAAATCGATTCCGCCTGCGGCAACCTCATCCCACTTTATGGTCCCCTGATATTTAGATACATCAATTCCGAAGGTCAGATTACTGTTTTCCGCAACAGTGCTTGCAGACAGTATCTGTGTCTCATCCGCAGAAGCTCCATCATCAGATGTCGCACTCATTGAGCCTGCATTGCCTCCCGTATGCTGCGGGTCTTCCTTATCTGAACTATCCTCTGTGGCTGTTTCCGTCATCTGTGACGAGCCCTTAGCCTCGTTTTTTGCTGACTTAATCACAAAAAATGTGGCAACTGCAGCCAGCGCAGCTACTATCGCAACAATTATAAATATTGCTATTATCTTTCTTTTATCGTTCATAGCTTTTCCTCTTCATCAATGTATATACCATGTATAAGCAACCTGTTTTTATGCAACAAAATATATCATATAATCCAGTATTTTTCAAATATTTCTCGCTTTTTCATACCTTTTCAAAATCCTTTTACGATGATTTAAGAACACATATTTGTCAACTGGATTTGAAACACGCCAAAGTCTACAAATATAATAGAGCCGACAACCCATGAGTTTATCTCAGAAGTTCACCGACTCTACCTTTATACATCTGTGTGTCTGGCTTTGTAATAGGAAATATTTGTAGTTTCTTAACATATCTAATATATCATTGTTTACTCTTTCGACAAGAAAGAATAACTAACTTATTTCATCAATATTGACTACTTTCCAAACATCGTTTTCTTTTTCTATATCCCACCGAGATATTACCTTCTCTGCCCCATAAATAAGAGTTTCATTCAAATCGTAATACTTTGTTGAATATTCGACCCAAATATAGCCAGTGTTTCCATTTTGGTTTGTTGTTATTAACTTAATGTCTGCTACAGCCTTCTTCACTTCCAAATTGAAATAATAATATCTGACTAACGCCCCAACGCTATCCTGATTATTTATATCATTTTCTGTTCCTATAAATTGCATAATTTCTTTTGCTTGCGAAACAATTCCATTTGCTACATTAATTTGCTCTTGGTCGTAACATTCCGTTTTCATCTCATCGTATTTTTCTTGACCAAAATGCTTTATCAATGTTACATCGTCTGTTTTATTTTTTTTACCGCAAGCAATAAGGCTTAATAACAAAACAAATAGAACCATAACATATACTGTTTTTTTCATATATACCTTCTCCATATAATACCTACATACACTATACTAATTTTTCTAGTAGTTTGTAAATCAATCGACTACACCAATTAGATTGTTTTTTTCTATATTTCTAATCATAATATTAAAATATTTTTACTTTATACTAACAGAATCACATGTTTTATATACATGTTTCCAAAATGCATTTAAATTTTCTTCTTTCATTTTTATAAATAGACGTGAGAAAACATACAATACAAAAAATCCAATCACCGTTCCAGTAAAATTAAAAATAACATCATTAATATCAATTATCCTATACGAAAAGCCTTTTGTCAAAAAAGTTTCTAAATACTGTATTGTTTCTATTCCCAGACCAAAACATAATCCTAATAATAGTATTTTCTTAATGTTGTTTATCTTTGTTATAAATGGAATTCCAATTCCTAATGGAATAGTCATAATAAGATTCAATATGTCAGTTCTATTAATACCATTATGAAATGGAATAATGTTTATACTTTCTTTAATATTTGCAGGCAGACCAATCATAACAATCGGAAATAACGTCAGCTTAGCAATACACATAAAATAGTAAAACATAATTGTACTGAATACGTAATATATTTTCTCTTTTTTGTATTTCTTATGAATAAATATACAAATTAATATGTAAATTACTATTCCGATAATAATTGTCAATCCATCAAAGTCAATTAACATATTCATCCTCTTTTAATTAACACTTGCATAACCTTTTTGACAGTTATGCAAGTATATTTATATTGTTCTTTGCTTAATTGTAAATTGTTCCGCTACCTTTTATGTTATGTCCATCATCTTCTACTTTATATATCTGTAAATAATACTTTGATGATTTTTCATCTGCTGTACCAATCTTTCCCGATGGATTGGTGTAATAATCACATTCTATTGAACCGCAGCTCTTATCTGGACCAAATCTTGATCTATACAATACATATGTAATGTTATTATAAGTTGATAAAGCCCCCTTGTCAGTTAAATACTCATAATGACCTCCATCAATATAGACAGTTCCTTTATCCAATGAATGATACGTACCATTGTCGCTCCCATCAACTACCCTGTGGTCCAATGTGAAACTGTAATTTGAACTACCTGCAAATGTCATTGTTGCAAAGGCAAAAGAAGTTGCCATTACTGTAGCAATCGCCATTAAATTTTGTTTCATTTTTTTATGAAAAAAGTTGTAAAGTGGTGTTAATTTATATTAGGTGTTGCAAATATTATTATTTACAATACCTTTAAATCTTACAAATTATAGATTACGTTCTATAAGCATAATAAGTGCCACCAGACCAATCTTCTAATACTTGGTTCATACTTCTGCGATACCTGTTACTTGAATGATAAGTAAAATATGGTGTATTATTACTATAATATGAAACCATCATAGAGTGCGTTTTGCTTGTAGCATTTGCCGCTTTAACTTGCAGAAAATCACCTACTCGTAATTTCCACACATTATCCAGCATTGTACATCTTCCACTTGAACGAGCAAACGTACCTAGATAATCTACATTAACCCAACTCCAAGTTTGATTAGTTTCATTATACCACCAATTATCCGAACTTTTATACCAACCTGATTTATCTGCCCAGCCACCTGCTCTAAGTGCTTGACTAACAAAATTGGTGCAATCACCACCTTTGCCGGCAAAACTACGGTATGCTGGATTGTAATTTGACCAATATTTTTCAAGATAAGTAGCCATTGCTTGATAATTATAGCCACTTCGGGTACTAACTTTGTCACCCTCCATCACATCAGGCTTAATTATACTCGCTTCTATTTCTGGCACATCTGACTCATTTTCATTTATTACAGGAACATCTGCTTCAGAACTACCATCAGATCCATTGTAAACGAACTGATTTGCCTGATACAGCGGTAATAATCCTGTTGGCTCTAATTGCCTATCTTCAATTAGTTCCCATTCATTCCCATTCTGTTCATACACAAAAGTGTGATTAGCTGAATACCCTGTTTCAACATTATTTTCTGCTATTGTTAGCATAGTTGTTTCTTTCGCTGTCACATATAAGTTGCCATCATCACCAATATATTGAGATAATATCTCCAAATCTGTATCATAATCTTTATATGTTTCACCTTTTTGTGCCAACCTATCACGATAAGCCTTCATCAATGCTATCTCTGTATTAGATGATCTTGTTTTAAACCCCGATTTTAAGTTGCCTTTATTAGTACTATTTGACAACATAACGCTGGCTTTGTCCTCTAAATATATACCTGCCGAACTGTCTAATTCCGTCTCGGAAATTGTACCGCTTGTTGCGTATGCTTGTAAAGGAAATGCTGCCAGAACAGATGTACAAATCATAATGCAACTCATTGTAAGTGTAAAATATTTTTTGTTTTTTTTCATATTAAGTCCTCCTTAAAATCATATTAGCAAGTTCCACCTTCTGCTGGATACTGATACAACGAACCATATGCAAGTGCGTATGGTGTAATACTGCCTTCTGTAACTATTGTTCTATCATCCGTCTTAGTAATTGTTTTTGTAATTTGTGGTTCTGCCTTAGAAACATCTACCTATGCAGCCATCGCTGTTGTCGTCATAGAGAGCATTGCGCAGACTGCACAAGCTGTAGCTATCACTTTTCTTTCATCTCAATTACTTTATCGCATTCTTGAACAAAGTCACTATCATGAGTGGCAACAATAACAAGCAACCCCTTTTTAGTACATTGTTGTAACATATCAATTATCATTTGGCGATTAAGCGAATCTAAAGAAGCTGTCGGCTCGTCAGCATACAATACTTTAGAATTTTTATAGATTGCACGTGCTATTCCTAAACGCTGTTTTTCACCACCTGATAATATCGAAGCCATATCTTTATCCCTATTTTCAAGTCCTACTTTTTTTAATATTTCTTTAACATCGGAATTTTTTGTTTTATGTTTGTTTAACGTCAAATTATATGCTACGCTCTCATCTTCAATAATCCCATAGTCCTGATATACAAAGGAAGCAAAATCATGCCAAAATTTTGTTTTTTTTCTTTCTTTCCATTCACTTACCTCTTCATTGTCAATAATGATTTTACCTTTATCAATATCCTGAATTAATCCTAAGCAATTGAGAAGTGTAGTCTTTCCACAGCCAGATGGACCTGTGATTGCTACCAGTTCTCCAGAATTAACCGAAAAAGAAATATTAGAAAATATGATTTTATTACTTAAAATCTTTTTTATATTACAAACTTCAATTTTCATATCATTACCTCCACTTAAAGCAACCTGTTAGATATCATTTTAAAGTTTCTTCTCATACATATCTGGTAGGCCATTGCTGTTCCTATTCCGTACAAAATAGCTATACATGATGATACGCAAGCAATCAAAATAATATTATTTCTTTTTATCACACTAGATACTAATGAACCTATAATTAAAATAAGTATTACAATGATTATTTCTTTTTTTATTATCGGACTTGTAATGTATTTATAATCATACCCAAATGTGTGTAATACAAATATCTTTTTAATGTTTGCTCCGCACCATAACTGGGCACTTAAAACGCCTAGTAAAATCATTGTTACTAAAATAAGTATACAAGCTATGATATAATAAACTGCTTCTTTTCTAAATTTTTGTGCCTGCTCTAATGCAACATCTGCAATGCTATCTATAGAAACAACAGCTGAATTCAGTTCATATTTTTCTAATCCTTCCTTCAATATTTCTGTATTTGAAAATATAACATTGCCACTTGATGCCGCATATAACAAAAAACCCTTTGTTTTGAGAACTTCAGCAGCATTATCAACTAAAATTACTAACGGATTTTCAGATTGCACTGTTTCTGCCCCCCACCCTACATTTGGAGGAAGCGCAAGAAATTTGTCTCCTTCATATTCATAAAAGCCCATGCCATCTGGGATCACCTCTCCAGTCTTAGTCCATAGTGGAAGTTGCTCTTCCAAATATTTCCTTAACGGTTCTGATATACCACTAAAATTAACAGAAAAAAGTGTTCCACCTTCTCGGCTTTCATTTACTCCAATATTAAAAGAATTAATCCACGCCTTATCTGTAATAATAATGTGATCATAAGAACCCAATTCTTCTTTAGATAAAAGAATTGATTTATCAATGACTAATGACATCTGTAAGTTATTTCTATTATTCATCTCGTCAAAAAACAGTTCAACTTTGGGTAATGTTTCCTCTGTTTCTAATGAATCAATATCCCCAAATGACAATCTAACATTTTGCTGCATCGTTTTCCATAATGAATGTTCGTTTGAGAGCTGTTGAAAAATATACGCAGATGTTATCGTTGTTGGTAATATCATCAGTGCAAGAACAATTGTTATTATTCTAATGATCAAACTTAACTGTGCAAAATGTCTTAAAGGAATTTCTCTTTTCCCTATATGTTCTGCTTTAGGACTTACAATATGAGATATTATCCATATAACTATCGCTATCACTACATATAAAAAAACTGTAGCAACTAAACTAGGAACTAAAATTAAAGCTACTTGTTTTATACCTTGTTTTACAACAAAAATTCCAATCATAACGCCCCAAGCGACACATGAACCACTGATACACAATTTTAAAATTTCCAATGTATCTTCCCAATGCAGTTTGTTTAACCCAACTCCGCCCAAAAGTCGATAAGCACGAGTTTTAGAGTGTACTACAAACCACGAAACAATTGCCGATAGAAGCAGCATGAAAGCTGTTATAACTGTATTTCCTATGCCATTTTGCAACAAATAAGTGGATAACATTTTTGTAAGAGAAGGGGGAGATAACCAATGAATTTGAAGTCCATTATTATTGGCCCAATTTTCTAAATCTTGCTTCATTTGCTTATTATCTTTGACAGAGTAAATACCATATAATGGTCTATTTCCAATTTCTTTAGACTCTATCAAATGTCCCTCCATCTTAAAGTCAATCCAGTCTATTTTCTTACCAGCAATAGAAATATCTATTGGTATCGGCTCTTTATTACCAAACCATATTATATCTTTTGACTCCATATAGTTATTGGTATTTGTTATAACTTTTACCAAAACACTATGATTTTTTTCAGTAATTGCATTTAGATCATTCACTAATTTCTCTTTATTTGAATCCATTTGAAATATATCCATTTCAAATTGAATATCTGTCCCAAACGGCATATTTTTCTGTGTTATTGATAAGTATTGAAGTACAAGAATTAATAAAAACATTGATAATGTAAAACTTGTCATTCTAATGCTTTTCTTAATCATATTCATTCCTTCCTATCTTCTGTCAAGCCTAAATCTATTGATTTTACCAGCTTTGACGATATTTATTTACCTCAAAACAAAAGCCGAGAGTGATGGATATCGTAGTATCTTGTACCGAATAGCTGATTAATGGGTACAACTACTTCTTAAAGCATCCCTGTTGTTTGCTTTATAAAGGCTATTTTTCCTCTGATCAACTATGATGATGAACCTTCCGTGTCTAAGGGAATCATGTCCCAACTTCCTTCGTCCCATCTACCATACACTGAGTGCCAGCCAAGCTCCTAAACGAGGGGGCATGCCCCACGGAAAAACCGCTGCCGGCTACAGCTCTTGTTTTTATGTTTGATTGTTACTGACCTGCATTCACCTGTCGTGGTACTGATTTACTCAGTGGACGCTATACCATCTCAGGTTCTTGTTGGTCTTTTGCAGATGCAGTCCGTTCCGGACTCCATCATTTATGGGTTTCTGTTCCAGAGCTCTGTCCAGTCTCCGATGCCTTTCATCAGCCACTCGACAGAGTTCTGGAGTTACTTCTTTTATTTTATTTGCTATGTTGCTATTGGTGCCTGTGAAGCCACCAGTCGTTTGATATCTTTCAACAGTTTCTGTGGATCATAAGCTGTCCCTGTCTTTAGAATCGTGTAAATCACCCTCAATATCTTGCGTCCTCTGTGGCTAATCTTTGTCTGTCCTTTATGTTTGCCTGAACTGCATGCCACCAGCCCCATTCCACTTAACTTCTGGATTTCCTTTACATCATCAAACCTGCTGATGTCTCCCATTTCCGCCAGTATTCTCTCCTACACCATTGATTGCAAGTATGTTCTCAGCATAAGGTATTTCCCTGCATTTTTCATATAGAGCACTTTCAATCTCTGCGAGCTGTTCATCCAGTCTCAGAATCTGTTCTGCACACCATTTCACTGCTTCACGCCCTGCACGCTTTAACATTCATCTTGAATACCTATTGTGTTTTTAGATTTTACCAACTGGCAGGTCCGTAATAATCTAAATTTACTTGAGGTATTCTTTTTGGTCAATTCCTTTTACTCTTTAAAGTATACAGGAAGCTCTTTATACTCATATTAGCAAGTTCGCCAGCCACCATGAGATAGCTAGCGAACATATTAAATATTATGAGTCAATATATCACTGCGCTGTAGATTACTTTTTTAAGTTATTTACATATTCTATAATAATAAGAATCCTTAGCTCCCGGTGTTTGAATTGCCCATAATTCAGCAATAGATTTTTTACCGGATGCTGTATCAACGGAACGTGAGGTTTTTCCATCTAATTTAACCGTACTACCATGTGCCTTATTTACTTTGTAATATGACCTCACTTTGGCATTCCAAAATCCATATTCCCAAGTTCCACCTTCTGCCGGATACTGATACAACGGACCATATGCAAGTGCGCATGGTGTAATACTGCCTTCTGTAACTACTGTTCTATCATCCGTCTTAGTAACTGTTTTTGTAATTTGTGGTTCTGCCTTAGAAGCATCTACCTCTGCAGCCATCGCTGTTGTCGTCATAGAGAACATTGCACAGACTGCACAAGCTGTAGCTATCACTTTTCTTTTCACTGTATTTTTCATCATATACTTTACCTCCATCTGTAAATAATTTTCTGTTTGGTCTCTAAATAATCATTGTTTTCATCACCGATTATTTATAATATCTCCGTTTTTATACCTTTGTGGATTAATTTTTTTCCATGCACTACCCTCCCTTTTCGCTTTATAATTCTCTTTTATTTGACTATATAGTATCAGAATTTACTTTAAACATTTACCTCTTGCAGTGAAATAAAAGTTTTTTGTAGACAACCAATACATGGCGATAATTTCTTTAATTATTTCTAAATTAATGTATTTATTTTTTTCATGCAAAGCATAATGGCTTCTACATAAACCGCTAAAATTATTCCCATTGCTCCTGATGAAAATCCGATAAAACAGCAAATGAGAATACTTGCGCTGCTATAGCCTAAAAATTCTATAACTTTTTTATGATACTTATATCGCTCTTCGTTTGAAATAGGTTTATTCTCAGACACCATAGGAGCCAAACTCATAATTATACATACTGCAAGGCAATACAAAAATATAATAATTTCCAAATCAATATTTTGTATGAAATTCAATATAATTTCACAAATTATTATAAGAATAATTGAATAGAAAAAACATCTTTTCTCATTTTTTGCGTGATATCCTCCTGCGAAACTCCTCAGAGGTATATATATTATTGAAAAAAGTAGTGTGGGAATTAGTTGTTCAAAAATAATTCCTAGAAAAAGAGTGATACACAAATTCATAGTAATAGTAATTCCATTTTCAATTCCATATGCATATAACTCAACTTCGCTATCTGTAATTTCATTACATTCCAATAATTTTCCTATACAATATTCTGAAATTTTTCTTTTCATAATCCGTCCTCCTAAAAAAAACAAGGTGAGACTTTTACGCATCTCACCTTGCCTTCAATCAATTCCTTTTAAGTTTCTCTGCACCTGCCGGAAGTTTAGGCTGATACATTACATACATACAGCAACTATTTACATTTGCACTTACGACCTTTTTCGCTGTACGTGCTAATACACTAGCAGCTTTCTTCTTCAAACTTTTCATATGACATCCTCCTTTAGAAAGCATATTTGATTGTTACCATGACTTCATTTTACCAAAGTACATCTAGGGAAAAATATAATTGTAGTAAAACAACAGTTTTATGCAGTCAAATACTATTTCATCTATACATATAGCATAACATAGATTTTAAACCAAATATTATCATAAGAAATATCAACAGTACCTTTATATTTTTCCACAACCATACCAACATTTTTCAATCCTACACCATGTGAATATTCATCATTCTTACTGGTAAATAACTGTCCCTTATTCATTTTTATTTTTCCAATATAGGTATTTTCTACTGATAATATCAACCGTCTTCTATCATATATAAGTGATATATTTATTTTTTTTTCGGAATTCAATTTCTGTGTTGCTTCTATGGCATTATCCAGTAAATTACATAGAATAACGGTAAGATCAAAAGAATCTATTTCTAATTGCTCAGGGATCTGCACTTTCACGCTTACATGAATGTCATTGATTGTGGCCTCGTGCAATTTTAAATTCAGTATGCTGTCAATTACAGAATTTCCCGTTTTTGAATATATTTCTTCAGCTTCTCCATTATATTTCTTCATTTTATTTATATATTCCAGTGCTGAAGATGTATCTTGTATCCTTAAGTATGACTCTACTGCAATCAGATGATTATTCAAGTCATGCTGTATAAAATTGTTTAATTTCATTGCAGCTTCCATAATGTCAATCTGTCTTGCATAATATTTATTTTGCTGCTCCAATAACAGATTACTGGTCCGTTCCGACATAATATTTAATATAAAATCATATAAAAATAAGATTGAAAAATTGATTATCAATAAAAACGAAATTAAAATAATGGTATTTACCTTATTCAAATTTCCAATATCTAAAATCGTTACTAAAAAATACAATGAGAACAATGGAATGATGATAATACAGAACCAATATACCGCTGGAATCGAAACTATCTTCTGTTTCTTTCTAACTCTTAAAAAATTAACAACTACCAACCCTAAAATTTGGTTTATGACTAATCCCATCACAGAAGTATATTCCACTTGGGAATCCATTGGAAAGTGGATATATCCCGTTATTGCTGCAACCAACATTTCTATAATAAACAAAATAGAATATATACTAATAACTGCTAATATCCGTTCTTTTCCAGTTGCACTATAATTAAACGATATAGCAAAAAATAATATCAAATTGCCAATTAACATCACAATCGGAATATGTATTAAATAAAAGCATCCTGCCGATATAATGTAATATGTAAAATAGGATAAGATTTCTATATTTCTACTGTATTTTCTTTCTCCAACAAATAAATGCATTAACCGGAAAATAACATATGTGTTAATTATATTGCAAAAAACAAAGATAATCTCTACTTCATTCATCATATTTTCTCCTTAAATAAATATTCCTTTTGCATTTGCCTGACCTCACGGCGCCTTGTCTGTGCAATCTTTATGATATCCTGATTTGACATTATTAATTTATCATAAAAAAAATCTGTTACATGGAAATAATTTATTAGAAAGGATTTGTGAACATAAAAGAAATTATAGTCTTTCAACTGATCAAATACCTTTTCTAATGAACTATAAAAAACAATCACACTATCTTTTGTAACCATTTCGACCTCCCGGTCTTTTCCTTTAAAATATAAAATATCCTTTATATAAATTTTATTCCAATCTCGCCCTTGTTTATATTGAAAACTTACCTCACCCTTCTTCAACAATTTCGTAGCTGTTTCAATAGATTTTATAATTCGATCCTTTTGAACAGGTTTAATCAAAAAATCCATAGGCCGTACTTGAAATAATCCCAGCGCATATTTTGTGAAAGATGAAATATAAATTATCTGGCTATCGTCATTATGTAGTTTTCCGCGTATATAATGCCCCACTTCTATACCTGTAATACTTTCTAATTCAATATCCAAAAATATAATATCATACATTAAACCGCTATCCATATCTTTACATAATCTTTCCCCATTATAATATATCTCTACTACGTAATTTGCCTGTGAACCTTTATTATATTCCATGATCCAGCCTTCAATATCAGAAGAAATCCGTAAATTATCATCACAAACTGCTATTCTAATTAATGTTCTTTCCACTTCCATAAATCTTCCTTCTTTTTCATATTCACATAAGATTGCATTGATTGTTACAAATATTATATTCCATATTTGCATCAACTTCAATTCATACAAACATACAATTCTATATACCTTTTCAAAATCCTTTTTTCAGAGAAAAAATCCGCTATACTCACCTATCGTATAGCGGATTAATAAAACACTATTTAATTTTCAGGCTTTTCACCGGTTTTGTGCGTATCCGCATTTACAACGAGATTTACTCCGTCAAGTCCGGTTACATTTACGTTGCGATTTACCTTTGCGTCATATGAATCAGCGTTGATGATCTCGGATAAATCAATACCTGTTGCCTCTTTCATACTCTCAAATACCTTTGCCATTACAACCGGTACATTTCCGGCAACCTGGCCTACACCATTGTCACTATCACCGCCACCGATAATTGTAATCTTGTCGATTTGTCCAAGCGGCTCTGCAACCTTGGCTGCGATATCAGGAAGCACCTTAATCATCATCTCTGCAACGGCTGCTTTATTGTACTTGGCATATGCCTCTGCCTTTTTCTCCATAGCCTCTGCCTCTGCAATACCCTTTGCCTGGATAGCTGATGCCTCTGCCTCTCCGACTGCACGGATACCGGCGGCTTCCTGCTCCTTGGCATATCTCATGGCTTCTGCCTGTGCTTTCTGTGCCTCAGCCTGACGCTGTGCCTCGAACTGTCTTGCCTCAGCTTCCTTCTGGCGCTGGTAGAGCTGTGCCTCTGCCTGCTGCTGTGCTGCATATTTATTGGCTTCAGCCTTTTTCTTGACCTCTGCCTCAAGAGACTGCTCTGTTACCGCAACCTCTTTCTGTTTTAACTCAATCTCTCGCTCCTGCTTTGCGATATCAGCGTTTGCTGTGGCAACCTCAATCGTCTTACGCTGCTCCTCCTTCTGGATGTCGTAAGCCGCATCCGCCATAGCCTTCTTAGTATCAGCCTCCATCTGAAGCTCTGATTTCTTGATAGCGAGCTCATTCTGTTTCTTGGCAATCTCTGTCTGTGCTGCAACCGCTGCATCATTTGACTCTTTATCAGCCGAAGCCTGAGCTACCTTGATGTCTCTCTCACTCTCTGCCCTTGCGATAGCGGCGGCCTTTTTAATCTTTACGATATTGTCGATACCAAGATTCTCTATTACCTCGTTGCCATCCACGAAATTCTGCACATTAAAGCTGATGATATCAAGTCCCATTGCCGCAAGATCAGGCTCTGCATTCTCTTTTACCAGATTGGCAAACTTCTGACGGTCTGAAACCATCTCCTCAAGCTTCATTTTTCCAACGATCTCACGTACATTACCCTCGAGAACCTCTCTGGCAACACCGGCGATATACTCTGTGTTTTTGTTAAGGAAGTTCTCAGCCGCAAGGCGCAGCTTTTCAGGATTATTACTGATCTTTACGTTTACCGTAGCATCGACGTTGATATTGATATAATCTGCTGTCGGTACTGCATTGCTTGTCTTTACATCGATAGGTATCAGTCTGAGATTCAGCTTATCGAGACGCTCAAAAAACGGAATACGTATGCTCGCCTTTCCGATAACTACCTTTGACTTTTTCTTTACACCTGAAATGATATATGCCATATCAGGCGGTGCCTTCACGTATCCGATTGCCATAAACAACAGGATAACAAGAACAACAACTGCAACAATAATTCCAATGATACTAATGTCCTGCATAACTTTCTCCTCTCTTTTGTATGCTTTTTATTAATAATTTGACAATATCATTTTATTATAAATATATTGTTTTGTCACCCTAAATATTAAAAAATCCGCTATACTCACCATCGTATAGCGGATTAATAAAACACTATTCAATTTTCATCTTATTGCTCTAAGCTATTGTGCCATTTGCAATATCGTTCTTTGCCAATAAATATGTAATAAGCGGCATAAGAATAGCTGAAATAATTGCTTTGACAATATTACCGGCACTAAGCTGTGCTGCAATAGCATATGTAACCATACTTACAATGAATCCCAGGGCTGCAAGTGCAAAAATGAGCACTAAACCAATCTTTTTGTGTGCGAAAAGCAGAATACCGATAGAAACAGTTATAACAACCTGTAATATGACGCTAATGAAACACAACACGACATATATCGCACCTAATCCTAAACTTGCTGCTACGACTGAAGCACCCAGCGCAACGACGATTCCGCCAATTGTTGCAAGAATATTCAGCACAAAAATAATCCATAACCATACGTTTAATCCTGTTGAAAGCTTATTGTTTTCCATAATTATCCTCCTTTAGTAATCCCAATTTTTTTCAACATGTTCATTATAATGTACTTGGGAAATATTTCAATAGTCAAAATGTCTCATTTTGAACTTTTTTTTACCACGACTAACAAAAAATATCATTGATTTAAAGGACAGATGCATTTACAATGTAGCTATTATGAAAAAATTATTTGTAAAATATGTCTCACAAAACATACTCGGCATGGTGGGTATGTCATTATATATACTTGCCGACACCTTCTTTATATCAAAGGCTGTCGGCTCAAACGGTATCACCGCTCTCAATCTGGTGCTGCCTGTATACAATTTGATTTTTGCCATAGGCGCAATGATCGGAGTCGGCTCCGCTATCAGATATGTCGTAGAAAAAAATAAGGGCGATACATCCAGCGAGAGCTACTTTTTTCATGCCCTGCTGTGGTGCATTATGATAAGCGTTATATTCATATTGATTGGTATTTTCATCCCTGACAGGCTCGTAGGGCTGCTCGGCGGAGATGCGGCAATTATAAATACCGGCAAAAGCTATACGCGTATTTTCATGCTTTTTACACCGTTTTTCATGTGCAACTATGTGTGCAACGCTTTCGTAAGAAATGACGGAGCGCCATCCATTGCCATGTGCGCTACACTTTTCAGCAGTCTTTTTAATATTGTTTTTGATTACATACTCATGTTCCCGCTTGGACTTGGTATGGAGGGAGCTGCTTTAGCTACCGCTATTTCACCGATTATAGGCATTCTGATATGCTGTATTCATTTATGTTCAGACAAATGCTCCGTAAAGCTTAAGCCGGCGGTTCCTTCTGTGAAAAGACTCATTTACTCCTGTCAGGTTGGTGTTTCTTCATTTGTTGCTGAGATATCATCAGGGGTCATAACTATTGTCTTCAATATGATTATCCTGAGGCTTGCAGGAAATATCGGCGTAGCCGCATATGGTGTGGTCGCCAATACATCACTGGTTGCTGTAGCTTTGTTCAACGGAATAGCACAGGGTTCACAGCCTCTTATCAGCGACTATTACGGCAGGGGCCTTAGAAAAAATGTAGGTTCAATACTCAGGATGGCTGTCGTTTCATCTCTCTTAATTGCTGCACTGCTCATTTTGTTCATATGCACCTTTGCACCTTTTGTGACATCTGTTTTCAACAGCGAGCACGATGCCAGGCTTGCCTTGTATGCCGAGAGCGGACTTCGCCTTTACTTTACAGGCTTTATTTTTGCCGGAATCAATATAGTAGGTTCTGCTATCCTAAGTGCCGTTGAGTCCGTAAAATATGCGTTCGCGGCATCTATCATGCGTGGTTTTTTCGCAATAACCATTTTCGCATTCGCACTTTCAGCCGCCTTTGGCATGACAGGTGTGTGGCTTGCTTTTCCGGCGGCTGAATTTGTGACTATGTTTATTATTGTTAATGGATTAAGAAAAAACTATTCTAATTGTAATAGATAAATTTTTTTAAAAAGTATTCGTTATGTTGGAAATCAAACATACAAGTTGTTTTTATAACGCTATTATTCTATCAGAAACATAAAAAAACTACTGATGGAGGAAAAAAATATGTTTTGTTTTCAATGTGAACAAACGGCCGGATGCACCGGCTGTACCGGAAATACAGGTGTCTGCGGAAAAAAGGCAGATACTGCACAGCTACAGGATGAATTGACAGGCGCACTGATTGGTCTGGCAAGAGCTGTCGATGACATATCAGCTGTTTCAAAAAAGACCTGGCAGACCATTATCGAGGGCTTATTTACCACAATTACAAATGTAAGCTTTGATAATGCAGCAATCGAAGCTATGATACAAAAGGTCAGAGCAGAAAAAGCCTCTCTGGTTGGCGACTGTAATAAATGTCAGTCTCCTTGTGGACGAACTGACGAATATGATATGCAACAGCTATGGAATGCTGATGAAGATATCCGTTCCCTGAAGTCACTTATTCTCTTTGGTATTCGCGGAATGGCTGCATATGCCTATCATGCATATGTCCTGAATTTTGAAGATCCCGAGGTAAATCAGTTTTTCTGTGAAGCCTTGTTCAAGATTGGTTACGCAGAAAGTATGGATGAACTGCTTCCAACAGTTCTCAAGGTAGGTGAAATCAATCTAAAGTGCATGGCACTTCTAGACAAGGCAAATACACAAACCTATGGAACACCGGAACCAACTGATGTTACGCTTACGGTGGAAAAGGGACCGTTTATCGTAGTAACAGGACACGACCTGAAGGACCTGCAGCTTTTGCTTGAACAGACAAATGGAAAGGGAATCAATATCTATACTCATGGTGAAATGCTCCCTGCCCATGCATATCCACTCTTAAAGAAATTCCCTCACCTGAAAGGAAATTTTGGAACAGCATGGCAGAATCAGCAAAAAGAATTTGATCATATTCCTGCTCCTATTCTCTACACCACAAATTGTCTGATGCCTCCAAAAAGCAGCTACATCGACAGAGTGTTCACAACAGAAGTGGTTGCCTTCCCGGGTACTGTTCATATCGATGAGCAGAAGGATTTCACCCCTGTTATTGAAAAAGCACTTGAGCTCGGTGGCTACAAGGAGGATCAGATCTTCACAGGCATAAATGGCGGCACACAGGTAACAACCGGTTTTGGTCATTCAGCAATCCTGTCCCATGCGGATACGGTAATAGAGGCCGTAAAATCAGGAGCTATCCGTCATTTCTTCCTGGTTGCCGGCTGTGATGGTGCCAAACCGGGCAGAAATTACTATACAGAATTTGTAAAACAGACACCTTCTGACAGTATTGTCCTGACTCTGGCATGTGGAAAATTCCGTTTCAACGATCTAAAGCTTGGAGAAATTGGTGGTCTTCCGCGACTGATGGATATGGGTCAGTGTAATGACGCTTATGGCGCGATACAGGTTGCAATAGCACTTGCGGATGCATTTGGATGTTCAGTAAACGAGCTTCCGCTTTCCTTCGTGCTCTCCTGGTATGAACAGAAAGCCGTCTGCATCCTCTTAACTCTGTTACACCTTGGTATAAAAAATATCCGTCTCGGTCCTTCTCTACCGGCGTTCCTTTCTCCTAATATTCTGAACTTTCTGGTAGAAAACTATGGGATTGCACCTATTACCACACCGGAGGAAGACATCAAAGTGCTGTTGAAGCAATAATATAAATACACTAATAGGGAACTATAAAAAACACAGGGTATAGCGATTTTGCTGTATCCTGTGTTTTAAATTAACTTTAAAATTAATTTGCAATCATTAGGGTAATCTATACTAATTCTCCCCATACATCTCCGGCCGCCTGTCCCTGAACAGCCCCCAGCTCTTTCTCTCACTCTCCAGCTCATCCAAATCAAACCTGTGGAGTATGAAGCCCTCCGATACTCTGTCCATCTCCTCAACAACCTCTCCGGTTGCGTCTGTGATAAACGAAGAGCCGTAAAATGTCAGTGCAGAGCTCTGGTTTCCGTTTTCCGCACACGGTAAAACCTCCTCTGTGCCTACCCTGTTTGCCGCCACAACCGGCATCAGATTGCAGGCTGCATGCCCGGTCATACACCTTCTCCAGTGCGGCATGCTGTCGCATTCCAGTATCGGCTCACTGCCTATGGCTGTTGGGTAAAAAAGTATCTCCGCGCCCTTTAAAGCCATGCCTCTTGCTGTTTCCGGGAACCACTGATCCCAGCATATGCCTACTCCTATGGTTGCATATCTTGTCTTAAAAGCTTTAAAGCCTGTATTTCCCGGTGTGAAGTAAAACTTCTCCTGATAATAATGATCGTCCGGAATATGTGTCTTTCTGTATACTCCAAGCACCTCTCCGTCGGCATCTATCACCGCCACTGAGTTGAAGAGCTGTCTGCCCTCCCCTGCCTCATAAAAGCTCACGGGAATCACTACGCCAAGCTCACTCGCAAGTGCCTTCATGCTCTGCACTGCATCATTTTCAGAAAGCGGCTTTGCATAGTCATAATAATCGTACCGCCTCTCCTGACAGAAATACTGTCTCTCAAAAAGCTCCGAAGGAAGTATTATCTGTGCTCCGGCCTCTGCCGCAGCCCTTATAAGCTTTGCTGCTTTTTCAATATTTTCTTTTACATCACGGCTGCAGCTCATCTGTATTGCTGCAATTGTAACCTCTCTCATACTATTCACCTCGCCTTTCTCATTCTGCCGTCTCACAATTGACTTTTCCCAAGCCTCAATATGACCGGGAACGATTACAACCAATTAAATTACTGTGGTATCTGCTGTGTGATACAGTGTATATTTCCACCACCGACAATTATGTCGCGCGCATATATCGGATACACCTTTCTTCCCTCAAAAAGGCTTCCGATTACTTTAAGCGCAGGCTCATCCATCTCATCTCCAAACTGTGGAATAAGCACGCCACCGTTTGTGATGTAAAAATTCACATAGCTTGCCGCTAAGCGTTCTCCTGCCTCGCGCTCATCCTCACCCTCCTCAAAAGTGAAACCCGAAAGCTCATATTCTGTGATACACACAGGTTTCTTGGGAATGTAAACCTTGTGAACATCAATTTTTCTGCCCCTCGCATCAGTTTCATTTTCCAATATTTCAAGATCCGCTGACGACATCTGATACTGTGGGTCATCCTTGTCATCAGTCCACGCAAGCACTACATGCCCCGGGCTTGTAAATGCACATACGTTGTCCACATGCTCGTTGGTTTCATCATTGTATATTCCATAAGGAATCCAGATGATTTTCTCGGCACCCAGATAATCCTTTAATTTCTGTTCTATTTCAGACTTCGATAACTTTGGGTTTCTTCCCTTGCTCAGCAGGCACCTTTCAGTCACTATCACTGTTTTCTCTCCGTCTGTGTGGATGGCTCCGCCCTCGAGGACAAACGGATGCGCATCATACATGTCATATCCGGCTTCGTTGCAAAATAAAGCCGCTACTCTGTCATCCTTTGTCCAGTCTGCGTACAAGCCATCCACCTTGCCGCCCCAGGCATTAAAGCACCAGTCGATTCCTCTTACCGCGCCATTATCATTTTTCACAAAGGTCGGTCCCACATCTCTGGCCCAGGCATCGTCCGACTCCATTTCTATATATTTCACCGGAAAATTTTCATGATATTTTTTCCGGTTCCTGACAGCCTCCACGACAGTCCTTGCATTGTCTATCACATCTGACTCAGCGAGCACAAATGCCTGCTCAGACTCTGCTATTGCACAGATCACCTCCGCAAAAGCCTCTCTTGCCCGCTTGGCACCGTAAATCCATGAGCCCGGGCGCTTTGGCCAGATAATGATGGTACCCTTGTGGGGAGCATACTCTGCCGGCATATAGAAGCCGTCTGCTCTAGGACAGCCTGCATTTAAAATCTTCATATTCGAATCTCCTGATAACCTTACAATCCTTATTTTCATCCATTACTGCAATGTCCGGAAGCGGCATGCCGTTAAAGGTATTATTTTTGACCATCGAGTAGATTGCCATATCGCAAAAGCACAGCCTGTCGCCGATTTTTATCTCTCTGTCAAATGAATAATCCCCTATCACATCACCTGCCAGACAGGTACATGAGGACAGTCTGTAGGTATACTTCTTCTCACCCGGCTCGCCACTGTCCATAAGCAGCGGACGGTATGGCATCTCAAGCACATCCGGCATATGACAGGCCGCGGAGGTATCCAGAATGAGTATCTTTATGCCATTGTTTTCAACTATATCAAGCACCGTTGTCTCCAGATAGCCTGCATCAAGCGCAACAGCCTCTCCCGGCTCCAGATAGATTTCCAGATCGTATTTGTCACGCATATGTGTAATGCATTTTTCAAGCCTTTCAATGTCATAGTCCGCCCTTGTGATGTGGTGTCCGCCTCCCATATTGAGCCACTTAAGATCATACAGCAAATCTGAGAATTTCTCCTCTACCGCTGCAAGAGTCGTTTCGAGTGCATCAGAATTCTGTTCACAGAGCGTATGAAAATGAAAGCCCTCTATACCCGATAAATCAAGCCCGTTTTTAATAGCCTTATCGAGTGCCTCTCTCGTTATCCCAAGCCTTGAGCCCGGCGCACATGGGTCATATATCTCATGCCCCTCCTGTGTGGAGCACTCCGGGTTTATTCTGAGCCCGACACTTATTTTTTTATCAGCCTTTTCGATTTTCTCCCTGTGAAGCAGGTACTGCGATACTGAATTAAATACAATATGGTCACATATTTCTACCAGCTCATCCATCTCCTGCGGCAAAAAAGCGGGACAGAATACATGGTTTTCCTTTCCCATTTCTTCATGTGCAAGGCGGGCCTCAAAAAGCCCGCTTGCAGTTGTCCCGCTTAGATATCTGCCGATAAGAGGATATTCATAAAATGCGCCAAATGCCTTCTGTGCCAGAAGAATCCTTGCACCTGTCCTTTGCATGACACCGTTTAATATCAAAAGGTTTTCAGTTAACTTTCCCTCGTCTATCACATAACAGGGAGTTCTTAATTCATTTATCTTCATACCGGCCTCCGGACTAATCCATGTGTACTGACTCATCCTCAGTCTTGTAGCAATCTACAGGAACCGGATTCTCCACTACCTGCCAAGGCAGTCCGAACTTATTAAGAGCCTCCATGTATGGATCCGGATCCATCTCCTCGAGATTGAACACTCCCGGCTTCTTCCAGAGTCCCTTTACCACCATCATTGAGCCAATCATTGCCGGCACACCTGTGGTGTAAGAAATTGCCTGCGACTCAACCTCCTTGTAGCACTCCTGATGGTCGCATACATTGTAGATGTAGATTGACTTTTCCTTTCCGTCCTTAACGCCTGTAAAAATACATCCGATATTTGTCTTTCCGACTGTACGAGGTCCCAATGATGCAGGGTCAGGAAGCAGCTCCTTAAGCACCTGTATTGGCACGATTTCCTTTCCGTCCACCATGATTGGGTCTGTTCTTAGCATGCCGACATTCTCAAGACACTTCATGTGTGTGAGATAACTCTGTCCAAAGGTCATGAAGAATCTGATTCTCTTTATTCCCGGAATGTTTTTGGCCAGTGACTCAATCTCCTCGTGGTGAAGCAGATACATATCCTTTTCTCCGACCTGGTCAAAATTGTACTGCGCTCTCCACTCCATAGGCTTTGTCTCTACCCAGTGGCCGTCTGTCCAGTATGAGCCGTTCGCAGAAACCTCACGCAGATTTATCTCCGGATTAAAGTTTGTCGCAAACGGGTATCCATGGTCACCGCCATTGCAGTCGAGAATATCTATAGTATGTATTTCATCAAAATAATGCTTAAGCGCATATGCAGAATAAACAGAGGTCACACCCGGGTCAAATCCGCTTCCAAGAATAGCTGTAAGCCCTGCCTCCTTGAATTTCTCCTGATATGCCCACTGCCATGAATAATCGAAATATGCTGTAAATCCAAGCTCCTTGCAGCGCTTTTCGTAGATTGCCCTCCACTTCGGATCCTCAGTATCCTCACACTCATAGTTAGCAGTATCGATGTAGTCAACACCACACGCAAGACATGCATCCATGATTGTAAGATCCTGATACGGAAGCGCAACATTTAAAACCGCATCCGGCTTGTATTCACTAATAAGCGCTTTTAATTCCTCCACATTGTCGGCATCAACCTTTGCAGTCTCAATTTTTGTGCTTGTCTTTCCCTCAAGCTTTGCCTTTAAGTCGTCACATTTTGACTTGGTTCTGCTTGCAATCATAATCTCGGTAAATACCTCGCTGTTTTGGCAGCATTTTCTGATTGCCACCTGCGCAACTCCACCGCATCCGATAATAAGTAATCTGCTCATTTTTGTCCCTCCTGATTCGCTTTGGTTATGATATAGTTTATTATAATTTTACCTTGTTTCCTCTTCCTCGAGTAAATCCTCCACATATTTCGGAAGCATGAAGGCTCCCCTGTGTAAGTGTGTTGTGTAATACCAGGTTTTAAGCCCCAGTGCATCCCACCTTTTTGCATCCAGATCATAAAGCGGATGATATTTCTTCGATGCAAACCCAAACAGCCAGTAGCCTGACGGACAGGTTGGAATATGCGCCTGATATACCCTGCTTATAGGAAATGATTTATACACCTTTCTGTGCATTTTCCGGCACTCAAGCTCATCCTCATCATAAAAAGGACTGCCGTGCTGGTAAACCATGATTCCATCATCCTTCAGTGCCTTATAACAGCTTCCGTAAAACTCTTTTGTGAAAAGTCCCTCCGTATGTCCGAGCGGGTCTGTGGAATCGTTGATTATCAGATCATATTCATCATGCTTTCTGCGTAGGAAACGCAGGCCATCATCATAAAACATGGAAATTCTTTCATCCTCAAGCCCACATGCTACCTCGGGGAAAAACCGCTTGCATACATCGACAAACATCTTGTCTGTCTCAACCACATCAATATGCTCGACTGACGGATATTTGATGAGCTCCTTCGCCACGCCGCCATCGCCGCCGCCTATTATAAGTATCTTTTTGGCATTCGGGTGAACCGCCATCGGCACATGTGTGACCATCTCATCATATATAAACTCATCTGTGTCCGAAAAAACTATCTCGCCATCCAGCGCGACCATTTTGCCAAACTCATATGATTTAAACACATCTATTTTCTGATAATCACTCTGCCCTGAAAAAAGCTGCTCCTGTATCCTTACATCCAGCTTGACATTGACAGTATGATATTGTGAAAACCACATTTGCATAGCTTTTCCTCCTGTTTACTGCTTTAATACCTTAAGATATTCTACCGCAGGATCCTCTGTTCCCTGCATTGAACAGCCCTTTTCCTTTGCGTAAACAATGTATTGTGCAATCTCTTTCGTGATAAGCTCTCCCGGTGCAAGAATCGGGATTCCCGGTGGATAGCACATGACAAACTCACCACTTACAGCGCCTACCGCATCCATAATGCGCACTGATTTCTTCTGCGAATAAAATGCCTCCTGCGGCGATACCGCCACCTTTGGATTTATGTACTCTCCCGACAAAAGTCCGGTCTTGTCCTTGCTGTAAAGGCGCTTGATATCCTCCAGCGCACCTACGAGCCTCTCTATATCCTGTATTCTGTCACCGATTGATATATACGCAAGTATATTACAGATATCTCCAAACTCTATCTGGATATCATACTCATCACGCAGCAGATCATATACCTCTATTCCGGCAAGCCCTATATCGAGCGTATAGATGGACAGCTTTGTCACATCATAATCATATATGCTCGTGCCGTTTACAAGGTCACGCCCATACGCATAATAGCCACCTATGGAATTAATCTCCTGCCTTGCGTACTCCGACATCTGTGCAACCTTGGCAAAGGATTCCTCGCCTCTGAGTGCTAAATTTCTTCTTGATATATCAAGGCTTGACAATAGCAGATAAGATGCGCTCGTGGTCTGTGTGAGATTGATAATCTGCCTCACATAATCAGCATTTACATCCCTTCCGGTGAGCAGAATCGAGCTCTGTGTCAGGCTTCCTCCTGATTTGTGCATCGATACCGCAGACATGTCTGCCCCGGCTGCCATTCCTGATATCGGAAGCCCCTTTCCAAAATAAAGATGTGTACCATGTGCTTCATCCGTAAGCACCTTGATGCCCTTCGAATGAGCCAGCGCAACTATCGACTTAAGGTCAGAACAGATTCCGTAATATGTCGGATTGTTTACAAGCACAGCCTTTGCATCCGGATTTTCCTCGATAGCCCTCGCCACCTGGTCAATCTCCATGCCAAGCGAAATACCAAGCTTGGCATTCGTCTGCGGATTGACATAAACCGGTATCGCTCCGCAAAGCACGAGTGCATTAAGGGCACTTTTATGAACATTTCTCGGAAGTATAATCTTGTCTCCTGCCTTGCAGGTGGACAAAATCATGGCCTGCACCGCAGAGGTGGTGCCTCCTACCATAAGAAAAGCATTTGCCGCTCCAAAGGCATCCGCCGCAAGCTCCTCTGCCTCTCTGATTACCGAAACCGGATGGCACAAATTGTCAAGCGGCTTCATGGAATTGACATCAAGCCCTACGCACTTTTCCCCGAGCAGATGCACCAGCTCAGGATTTCCTCTGCCTCTCTTGTGACCCGGCACGTCAAACGGCACCACTCTCTTCTTCTTAAACTCCTCAAGAGCCTCATAAATCGGCGCTCTTTCCTGTCTATTGATATCCATTTACTTCTCCTGTATTTAAAAAGGATGATGCGTGCAAGCATCATCCTTTAGATTCGTCTTAACAACAGTAAAATCGTAACATATACTATGGAGTTATGCAAGAATTTACGTTTTATTTTTATATAAACACTTATAGCCTTCCGACTATAAAGAGGAAGCCGGTACATGTGGAGTGCACCGGCTTAAAATATGAAAAAGATTAATATGAGTATTTCTTTTGTTTATGTTGTCAGTATACAGGGCAATTGTGAAAATGCTGTGTTTACTTTCTTACCCTTTTATAAACAAAATGTTAATGCAGCACAACAAAAAGAGCTCCTTTCGAGCTCTTCTTGCTTTGTACAACATTAAATTGTAGATGATTACTGTAAGAGTGAAAGTACACCCTGGTTTGACTGATTAGCCTGTGCAAGCATAGACTGTCCAGCCTGAGCAAGAATGTTGTTCTTGCTGTAGTTAACCATCTCTTTAGCCATATCTGTATCACGGATACGAGACTCAGCTGATGTAGTATTCTCAACTACATTGTCGAGGTTGTTGATTGTGTGCTCAAGTCTGTTCTGAACTGCACCAAGTGATGAACGCTGTGAAGATACCTTTGAGATTGCATCTGAAATAGCATCTACTGCGTATGTTGCAGCATTTCCCGAATCATCCTTTACATTAAGACCTTTGATGCCAAGGCTTGCAGAATCCATAGCGTCGATGTTAACCTGAATCTTGTTTGTCATGTCAGCATCTGCACCTACGTGAAGGCTGAATGATAAGCTGTTGGCAACTTTTGCCTGACCTAACTGAATCTTATATGTTCCTGTACCATTAGTCAGAGTAACTGCTGTATCTACAGCATCACCAACACCTACTTTTGCCTTTCCTTCTGTGTCACCAATTGAGTTAGCTGCAAGAAGCTCTTTTCCTGCAAGTTCATAAGCCTTTTTAGCTGTAATGACTGTTGCATCATTTGATTTTACGCCAGCTGTTTCATCCGCTGTTTTCATAGATGTAATTTCTTTTCCTGCAGCACTAACTGTTGCACCTGCTCCTGCAATTGTTTTTAATTGAGCAGTAGTTTTTCCTTCACCCGCAGCCCACTTTCCATCTTTATAATATCCAGCCTTTGCATGAGTGGCATCTGCATCTGTTCCACCTCCAGCCTCAGCAATATACTTATAAGTGTCGCCATTTATTGTAATATCTTTATGAGTGGCATCGTCTGCAACATCCGTGATTAATTTGTCAGTATCCGCTGTTGTAGCTCCAATTGTATAGCTCTTTCCTCCAATGCTGACCTTATCACCGGCATTAAGTGTATCCATAACAAATGTAGCAGTTCCATCGCCATTGTCTGTAAGTGTTCCCTTAAGACCTGCATCATGAGCCTTCATGTTTATAGTCTTTGTTCCGGCCTCACCCTTTAACAGATATGTCTCATTGAACTTTGTTGTCTCTGATACACGGTCAATCTCTGTTGTAAGCTGGTCAATCTCGTCCTGGATTGCCTGACGGTCTGAATCCTTTGAGTTTGTACCATTGGCAGCCTGTGTTGCAAGCTCGTTCATACGCTGAAGCATTGAGTGAACCTCTGTAAGAGCACCCTCTGCTGTCTGTACTGATGAAACACCATCCTGAGCGTTTGTAGATGCCTGATCAAGACCACGAATCTGCTTTCTCATCTTCTCAGAAATTGTAAGTCCGGCTGCATCATCTGCTGCACGGTTGATTCTGTAACCTGATGAAAGCTTCTCTGTGCTCTTTGACTGTGCGCTTGTTGTTACGTTAAGCATTCTGTTGGCATTTGCTGCCTGCATGTTGTGTTGTACTACCATAATA
>OQVN01000046.1_pt1 | contig 43500 bp, 35 predicted proteins | sample 1691621 | NCBI WGS metagenome assembly OQVN01 (sample SAMN03418278, study PRJEB22391) | human gut metagenome | biome: human-gut; feature: organic feature; material: feces | host: Homo sapiens | place: Tanzania | collected 2013-01 | reverse complement strand
GAAGCGGGTCTGCCGAGCATTCGCTTCCATGATCTGCGTCACCCGTATGTCAAGCACACGACAAAAATTTTTATTCTGCGCTTGAAGGTTCTTCAAGCGCAGCGCGATCCAGATAGGCGCCGAAAAACTTGCGGGGCTTTTCGGCTTCATCGGAAAGGACTCAAAGCTAAGCTGATTGAGCCTATCCTGCAATAAAAGCGATTTTTAAATTACTCCCCTCTCAAAAAATGTCCTTGTTTTTGTATGCGATCTCGATACGCTTTTCGGGGAACACATACACCTTATCAATCAGAAGACTGGTCAGTGCGGTTGTCAGCCCATTGACACTGAAAACTGCTTTTACTGCCTCCTGTTGACTGTTCTGCCGCTCCTGTTCATTCTGCTTTTGTTTCACCTATGCCAATACTGCGGCATACGCATTTTTTGTTTTCAAAAGCAGTTCATCACACGCGGCTTTTTCAGCGTGAGGAATATAGCCTGCTCCAGCCCAGCCGCATTGACCTTCAGATTGTGGCAGCGGCTTGTTTCATCAGCATGGGAATGACGGCACATATAGTATGGCGTTTTCCGTGATATGCGAGACAGGTGCGTTTTTTTAAGTAAATGTCTGCACAATAGCAACGGCGTGCGTCTGTGCCCACCCCAAAGCTAAGAGGACGTTGCGCATATTGAATAAACGCGGGTTCATTGATGAAAGGAGACGTGTAGAGACTCAAAAGCGGAAACCGTTGCCAAGCATGTAACCGCTACTCCATTTGCTACACCAAAGTGAGTGGAGGGAGTTCACAGAGAAACGGGAATATGCGAGATATTTTGTGTCATTATATGACATCAATAATATGAAGTTAGAAACCGCTTTTCTGCTTTCTCCCAGTCAATAAAGGAAAACCAAGCATCCAAATATTTTTCCTTATCAAACTGATTATCCAGAAAATATGCGTGTTCCCACATATCAATAGCCAAAATGGGTTGCACTGAATCCAACGCTACCGCTTCATTATCGCGCGTAATTGCAATGTGGGGCCCTCCGTTCCTTTCAGAAACCAGCCAGACCCACCCAGAACCAGGAATACTTTCAGCGGCCTCAAGTAGCAGCCGTTTGAATCTTGGCATGGAGCCATAGATAGAGATCAGGACTCCAACCAAACGGTTAAGCGGCGGGGATCCGATTTTATTTTGGATGCTGTCAAAGTATAGTTCGTGGTTGTAGACGGCGCCCGCTGCCGATTTTAACTGTTTTTCCTGGACAATGGGCAAATTGATTTTCTGAGTGAGAAGATTCTCCAGGCTTGTGTCTTCCAGACGGTGCTGTACGACAAGCCGATTGAGCTCCTGAACCTTTTTCGTATAATATCGATTATGGTGCAAGTATAACGTATCAGGATCACAATATGGCACGAATGAAATATAACCATAAGAGAGTTGCTTGGCTTGAAATGGATATCGACTCATATTAGTCCCTCCTCTATGCTGAGCTCTTGTATACCCAGTTTTCATGATACTATGATACATTATATGTGCCAAGGAGCGGCCTGTGATTTATCCAAGAGCGATTCCCCGCCCAAATGGGAGGGTGGTGGAGGTGCCGCTGAAAGCAAAAAAACTTTTATCGCAACATCTCCATCTCTGGAGATACAATAGAAGTTCTCGAGGCGCAGAAGAAAAAAGTAACTGGTGAGTATGTATTCCCATCGCCGAACGGCAACCCCATCTCCCCAGATAGCGTGCTGCATATGCTGCTCCGGGTACTGGCGCGGGCAGGACTGCCAAAGGTACGGTTCCACGATCTGCGGCACCCGTATGTCAAGCACACGACAAAAATTTTTAGCTTGCGCTCGATGGCTTTTCAAGCGCAGGCTTATCCTGATGCTCGGCGAAAAACTCGCGGAGCTTGTCAGCTTCATCGGGGAGGACAAAGCCAAAGCCCTGTCCGTCCACTCTGCAATAGAAAGCGATTTTCATGACTGCCACCTCAATCAAAAATGTCCTGGATTTTGTATGCGATCTCGATGCGCTTATCGGGATATACCAGCACCCGGTCGATCAACAGCTCGGCCAGCTCGGTGGTCAGCGTGTCCGCATCGAAAATCGCCTTGGACGCTTCCTTGCGGCTGTCCTGCCGTGCCTGTTCGTCCTGCTTCTGTTTCGCCTGTGCCAATACTGCGGCATAGGCGTTTTTTGTTTTCAAAAGCAGCTCGTCACACGCAGCCTTTTCCGCCTTGTAGGTGTTCAGGTCGATCTCACCCATGAGATAGCGTTCGTACAAGGTGCGCTTGCCGTCTTGCAGCGTCTCGATCTGCTGCTCATATTCGGCGCGTTCCGGTACGGAGGCATCCACCCGGAGCGAACCGTCCGGGGCAAACGGTGCGGCGGCTTCCATCTGCTTTTTCAGCGTCAGGAATACCGCCTGTTCCAGCTCCGCGGCGTTCAGACGCATCTTGTGGCAGCGGCTTTCTACGTCCGCCTCGGAATGGCGGCAGTAATAATACGAGGTTTTCTGCATGGTGCGGGACAGCGCATGACCGCAGCAGCCACAGAAGGCTTTGCCTTTCAGCGGGTAGTCCCGCTTTTTCTTGTTTGGCTGGGAAAAGCGGAGCTGGCTGGCCTGCACGGTATCAAACACGGCTTTCTCTACGATGGCCGGGTGATGGTCAGGGATGATGTACCATGATTCTCTGTCCTTCAGGTGGCTTCTGGTGCCGCCTACTTCGAGAACCGCCCGCTTGCCGATCACATACACGCCGGTGTAGCGTTCGTCCTCCAAAATGCGGAGAATGGTGGATGCACTCCAAATCCCGTGGCAGCGGGAAATATCGTGGGTATGATTGCCGTGCGCCGCTTTGTACTGGCCGGGGGTAGGGATGTTTCTGCGGAACAGCTCTCGCGTGATGGCGGTGGCGTTGATGCCCTCGGCGGCAAGCTGGAAGATGAGCTGCACAACGGCAGCGGCCTCCGGGTCAGGCTCCATTCTGCCATCGGCGCTTTTGCAATAGCCGTAGGGACAGATTTTGCTCTGATACTCGCCGCGCTGCATCTTGGCGTACTTGGCGCTCTTGGTCTTGATGGACATATCGCGGCTGTAATACTCACTGATGAGATACTTGAACGCCACATCCATGCCGCCGGTGTCGCCCTTGAATTTGCTGCTGTCAAAATCGTCGCTGATGGAAATGAAGCGGGTATGGAACAGTGGGAACACACGCTCGATGAAGTATCCAGTTTCAATGCTGTTGCGCCCGAAACGGGAAAAATCCTTGACAATGATGCAGTCGATCTGATTGGCCCGCACCAGCTCAATGAGCTTCTGCACCTGCGGACGCTCAAAATTTGTACCGCTATATCCGTTGTCGATGAACTCCATGATCTCCGCGTTCAGAGCTTCCGGCATGGAAGCTGCGTACTCATGGAGGACAAGGCTCTGATTTTCAATACTCAGACTGTCGTACTTGTAGTCCTCAATGGAGAGGCGTATGTAGAGGGCAATCACATATTTCTGCATTGTTCCAGCACCTCCGCATAGGTTTCAAACTCGCTCTGGAAGCGAAAGCGCACCGTGATCTGCTTATTGTGGGATACCTCAATGCGGTCGATCAGCCGCTCAATGAGCGCACCGGTCAGCGCACGGTCGGTCTTGATCTGTGCAGCATCCTGTTTCAGCGCCCGGTGCTGCTTGGTTTGGGCATCCATTGTCCGCAGACCGTCCTCCAACTGTTCCATTTCCACGGCAAGATCGGCAATGCGGCTTTCGTACTTTTCCTTGTAGTCGAAATATTCATCCTTGGTGAGAACGCCTTGAACAAGGTTTTCATACAGGCTCCGCACGATACCGCGAAGCCGCTGGATTTCCTGTTTGCGGCTGGTGATCTTCTCCCGCAGCTCAGCGCGGTCAGCGGCCTGCCGGGGCAGTTCTGCAAGGGAGAGGGTGTATTGCCCCAGCGCCGTATCAAGCGCGTCCTGAAGCATATCTGCCAACATATCCAGCAACGCATCCTCGCGGATGGTCACGCCGGGGCAGGCATCCTTGCTGATTCGGCTCCTGCTCAGACAATGGTAGAAGTACACATCGTCGGACTTCTTGCGGATGTTTCTCTGCCGGTGCAGGCTGCCGCCGCAATGGGCGCAGAACACCTTGCCTTTGAGAAGATTCGGCGTGAAGGCTTTGACCTCCCGCGCCTTGGCGCGGCTGGCGGTCTGATTGAGAATTTCCTGCACCGCCGCGAACTGTTCCCGGCTGATGATGGCCTCATGGGTGTCCCGTACCACCGTCCATTCCTCGGCATCGGCCTTGACCTGCCGGTGATCCACGGTTTTGGTCTGCCCCTGAACAAGATCTCCGGTGTAGACCTCGGAGCGGAGAATAACGCCGACTGTCCGAGTCTGCCACTTGCCGCTGCCGAGCAAATTTTCGTGGGTGATCTTGCCCTGCATCTTCTTGTAGTGGCTGGGGGTGAGGATGCCAGCCTCGTTCAGCCGCACGGCGATGGTATTCAGGCCAGCGCCCTCGGAAGCCCAACGAAACATCCGCTGCACCACGACGGCGGCAACGGGGTCGATGATAAGCTGGTGGCAATCGTCCTCGGCTTTCAGATAGCCGTAGGGAGTACGCGCACCGATGAACTTGCCGTCCTTCATGGCCTGCCGCTGCTGCGCCCTGATCTTGCGCCCGATGTCCAAAGCGTAGGCTTCGTTTATCATGTTCCGCAGCGGAATGATGATACCGGAATGGGCATCCTCTGGGGCGGCGGTGTCGAAGTTTTCATTGACCGCAATAAAGCGGATATTACGGATGCGGAAATACTGTTCGATGTAGTAGCCGGTGTCGATGGTGTTCCGCCCCAAACGGGAGAGGTCTTTCACAATGACGCAGTTGACGTGACCGGCCTCAATATCCGAGAGCATCTGCTGAAAGCCCGGACGGTGGAAGTTTGTCCCCGTCGCGCCGTTGTCGATGTAGGTATCGTACACGCTGATCTCCGGGTACTGCTCCAGATAGCGGGCAATAATCATCTGCTGGGTTTCAATGGATACGCTGTGCGTGTGGGTATCCTCCACCGAAAGGCGGACATAGATCGCGGCGCGGCAAGCGGCGTCAGCCTCCTGCACGGCCACCGCAGCCGTTTCTTTTCTGCTTTTCCTTGCCATGCTCAGCCCACCTTTCTCTGTTCGTAATCTTTCTGCTGCGCTGCCAGCGCCAGAAGCTGCAACGCCTTTTTGTATTCGTCCTCATGGGTAAAGGTAATATCCAGCTCCTTCTTCCCACGGACGCGGATGCTCTGTACCATGTGAATGAGCGCCCTGCGGTCTAAGGTTTCCAGCGTGGAGAACTGCGTAAACTGTGAAATCCAGCGGTTGCGCTCACTCCGGTTTTCCAGCACCTCCGTGAGTTTTTCCTTGAGAACGCGGACGCTCTCGCGGATGTCCTCGGCCTGCTTGGTGTACTTTGCCTTATAGGAAGCGTATTCTTCCTTGGTAAGCATACCCCCCACAAGACTCTCATAAAGCCGTGCCTTGAACTCCAGCACCTGCTCCAACCGGCGCTCGTTGTCGGTGATGTGGTCGCTGTATTCCTTGGCAAGCGCCTGATTGATGCTGGTCTGGTCAATGCCGGTCAGCAGCGCCTCCAGAGAAGCAATATTGCCGATATAGGCTTTCAGGCTGTCCCGCACACAGTCGATCAGGCTGCTTTCTTTCAGCATGACCGGATGGGCGCAGCCCTTTTTCTTGCCGGTAGGACAATAATAGTAGTGGTACTCCTTGCCGTTTGCACGGTTGGTCTTGCGGGTCATGCGGCTTCCGCAGCACCCGCAGATCAGAATACCGGAGAACAGGTACACCGTATCCTCGTTGGGAGAAGTGCGGGTATCCAGTCCCTTAATGCGCTGCACCAGCTCAAAATCCTGACGGGCGATCAGCGCTTCGTGGGCATCCGGAACGCGCACCCACTCGGAGGCGGGGCGCTGCTCCATCTGCTTGATCTTGTAATGCGGCGTACCCTGTTTGCCCTGCACCAGCGTTCCGGTATAGGTTTCGTCCTGCAAGATGCGGATGATGGTGGTTGCCGACCATTTGCAGTCAGCCTTGTCTGCGTATCCCTTTTTCGCGTAGGGCAGGCCGTTGTTCTTCTTGTATGCCAGCGGAGAGAGAATGCCCAGCTGGTTCAGCTCTGATGCGATCTTAGAGGCGCTTGCGCCCTCCAGCCGCATACGGAAGATGTCGCAGACAACGCGGGCGGCGTAGGGGTCAGGGACGAGCAAATTCTTGTTGTCCTCGGCTTTCATGTAGCCGTACACCGGGAACGCGCCGACGAAATCGCCGTTGCGCCGCTTCACGTCCAGAGAAGAACGGGTCTTGATGGAAATGTCCCGGCAGTAGGCTTCATTCATAATGTTCTTGACCGATACGGTCAGATCATCGCCGCTGTCGTGGGCGGTGTCGATGCTGTCGGTGATGGCAATGAAGCGCACCCCGTAGGCCGGGAATACCCGGCGCAGATACCGGCCAGTTTCGATGTACTCGCGCCCCAGCCGGGAGAGGTCTTTTACAATGACGCAGTTGATGTTGCCATCGGTGACATCCTGCATCATTTCCTTGAATGCGGGACGGTCGAAGATGATGCCGCTGTATCCATCGTCGATCTTTTCGGAAACGACCTCAATATCCGGGTTGTGCTCCACAAAGTTTTCAATGAGCTTGCGCTGATTGGAAACGCTGTCGCTTTCGCTGGAATGATCGTCGGTGTAGGACAGGCGGATATAAGCGGTTGCTTTGTATTTAGGCATGAAAAAGCACTCCTTTCTCCCGGACTGCTCCCGCATGAAAAGAGTGGTTATCTGGCTATTAGGTTTTCATCCTTTTCCACACCGATCATAGCACTCTCTGCGGAAAAAAGCGAGGATGTCGCTCAGCGCAAAATGCCTTGCAGACATTCCTCCAACGTAACACCGTTCCCGGCAAAGCAGGCGTTTACCACGAAATCGCCGCAGCGGAAGCGGTAGGGATTTTTGATCTGGCGGATAAAGGCGGCAATGCGTTCTTCCTTGGGAAGATTTTTGTCAACAGATACTTCCCGGATGTCCACCAGCTCATCCGTGTGGATTCGGGATTCGTTTGGCGTTGGCTGCATCATGGCAATCTCCTTTCTCGGTTTGGTGGGTTTCCTCAAGGTCACATGAATGCGCTGATGGGAAAGCCCGTCAGCGCATGGTATCTGACTTTGAGAGGCGGCTGCGCGGGCAGAATTGGAGCCACATAACATAATGGCGAATACCGGCGCAGCCGCTCTGCTTGTCCATTTGAGAAGATCTATCCTATTTGCCACGCGCCCCGGATAGTGGGCATGATGCAGGCCGCCCTTGGCAGGGCTGTCATAACTCCACGATACCGCTGCCTCAAAGAGCTGGCGCATACCGCAGGGTTCCCCCTCAAGTCTGTGGGAGGGCGTGAGCAAGTTTCATTATCCGCCGCGCTGTCATCGCGCCCGATTTGCCGAATCGGGTCTAAGGCTGCGTAGATCGCTCGGATGGCTTTTCCGGAATCACCTCCTTGAAGCCATCGTCGTGGCGGCGCACCTTATGCCGCTATCACGCGGGTTTTGTGCCTGCATCATGGTCTATTCAGTTTTCAACGTTCGGTGAAAGGCTTCGTGGAGAATGTCCCTTCACCTATCGCCGATTTTGGGCCACTTTTGCACCCTGTTTTCAGCAATCAGGGAAAAGTTTTTTCATTTTCTTCATCGCCGCGCCGATGCTCTTGGAAATATTCTGATGGCTGACACCCTCGGCTGCGCCAATCTCATCAACCGTCATCCCATCCACGAAATACATCCACACCCTGCGGAACTGCGTATCCGTCAGGTGCTTCCGAATCTGCGTGACCTTTCTGACGCTGCGGTGGATTGCCTCTGCCCGGTCATGCGCCTGCTCCATGCAGACATCCACGGCAGGAATGGAGGCCGCATCCTCGGATAGCTCATCCAACGCAAGCGTGTGATTGGCATAGACGTGAGCTTCCTTTTCGGAGGCGTGATAGTCCTCGTCCGACAGGGCTTTCCATTTCAGAAATTCTTTCTCGCTGGCAAAGTCCTCGCGGGTCAGGCGGACGATGACTTCATTGGCGTCCATATAAACGATGGCATCGGGGTCTTTCTTATTCAGCGCATAGATGCTTTTTCTATTAAACATTTTGTTCCTCCGTTCAGATCCGAGTGGGTAAAAAGGTCTGAACGAAGGGCGGCGGGGAACGGCAGCCCACAGAGAAGAAAAACAGTGCAAACAAAAAGGCACCCGCACAGGCATAAAAGCCTGAACGAGTGCCTTGCAATTCTATTTCATAATTGGGCGGAGCTATATCGCAGATAATCTGTGATGTACAGAAAACGAGCTGCAACTCACATAGATAAGTGCAGCTCGCAAAAGTCTCTACAACACCTGCTTCTTTTTGAGATGTTCTGCATCCACTTCCTTTGCGGTGGATAGCCGCATTAGCGATACCTCCTATTGTCAGTCAATCCCATAAGACATCCTCACATATTTCGTACTTGTGATGTATAACTCATTTGACATGAGTTAGGTGTATATTTAGCTGAATTAGAACTCACCATAAAATATAGGAGAGGTGATTTCTGATGAACTTTCTTGACCTTTTTGCCCTCAAACTTCGGGAGAAGCGAATCCAGCAGAAGATAACACAGCGTGGACTGGCTGAAAAACTGAACATGTGTACGCGCACGATTATTGAGATTGAAAACTGCAAAAGCAATCCGAAGTTTGAAACCGTGGCTCTCATTTCCAAGGAGATGAGAATCAGCCTTGATGCCGTGGTGTTTCACGACGAAAAACCGCGTGAAATTCCAAAAGTTGTGGCAGATTTCTTTGCCGGAAAGAGTGATGCAGAAGCGGAGCGGTATATTGCATTGTGCCAAAGCGCAGAGAAGTTGAAAAATGGTGAGTAAAAGCGACCATCCATGCGGATAGCCGCTTTGACTTATAGAATAGCCAGCGGGCATAGACGCACAATCTTAACCCGCTGGCTGCTTTTGTCCGCGCAGTTGGAACGACGGGCAACTTTTATTCTATTTTCCCTGTTCGTATGCACGCCGGATTTTCTCAAAGCTGTCCTGACTGATAATGTGTTCAATCCGGCAGGCGTCGGCCTCCGCAGTTTTGGGATCAACGCCTGTGGCGATAAGCTGCTCGGTAAAGAAACAGTGGCGTTCATAGATTCTTTCAGCCACCTCGCGGCCCACATCGGTCAAATGGAGAAAGTGATCTTCGTCCATTGTGAGAAAGCCGCCGTCCCGCAAGGTAGCCACTGCATGGCACACGCTGGGCTTTGACACCTCCATGTGCCGGGCGACATCCACGGAGCGCACCATGCCTAATTTCTTTTGCAACACCAAGATGGCTTCTAAATAATCTTCACCAGAGGCATACAATTTCATCATGAGCCACCCCGATTACCTCCAACTTGCCAGTTAGAGGATTCTCTTTGTAGCTCCACCATGTGGCGGAACATCCCGCCCCGCTCCATCAACTGTTCCGGCGTGCCTTCTTCCGCCACATGACCATCTGCCAGCACCACCACATGATCGGCCCCCATCACCGTCCGCATCCGGTGTGCGATAACCAGGACCGTCTTATCCTTGAGCAGCGCGGAGAGCGCAGTCTGGAGGCTGGTTTCGTTCTCTACATCCAGAGAGGCAGTCGCCTCGTCCAGCAGAACAATGGGGGCGTTTTTCAACAGGGCGCGGGCGATGGAAATACGCTGGCGTTCACCCCCGGACAGGGTAGAGCCATTTTCGCCCACTACCGTCTGGTATCCCTCCGGCAGACGCTGAACAAACTCATCGCACTGGGCGGCCCTGGCCGCGGCCATGACCTCCTCATCCGTGGCGTCCTTGCGGCCCAGACGGATATTTCCCATGATGGTATCGTTGAACAGCACCACATCCTGGAACACAATGGCATAGTCCTTCAACAGTGTTTCCGGGTCCACCGTGGAGATGTCCACACCGCCCATGGTGATCGTGCCCTTCTGAATATCCCAAAAACGTGCTGCCAGTTTTGCCGTGGTGCTCTTACCGCCCCCAGAGGGACCGACCAGTGCGGTCACTTCCCCCTGTTTGGCCGTGAAGGTTACATCGGATAAAACATCCTCACCTTCCTGGTACCAAAATCCTACATGATTAAAGCAAATGTCGTGGCCGTTAGACTGAAACGCCGTTGCGCCCTCCTGCGCAGGCTCCTGTTCAATAGCTTTCATGCGGCGTAATTGGAGCATTGCGTTGAAAATCTCACTAAGCTGCATCATCACGCCGCTAAGTGGATCATAAATACGGGAAGCCGTCACCAAAAACATGAGAAAATAAAACAAGTCCAATTCTCCCCGTGTCAACAACAACGTACCCACCAATACCGTTGCCGGGAACCCCAGCCGAAGGAGCATCTGCGAGGAGGTAATCATCAAGCCGCTGGTCATTTCATAGCAAACGGAAGTATGTATGATTTTCTCCAGCTTTCTATCCAACCCTGCTAAATAAGTATCTTCTTGGTTGTTGGCTTTCAAATCCCGGATACTCTCCAAAAATTCCTGGATTCCATCGGCGGCATCGAGTTTGGATTGGAACTTCTTCAAATCCGTATTATCTTGCAGCCGTTTGCTGCCTACAAGAACAAGAAGTGCCAGAACAAAGGGCGACAAGATTGCAAGTGCCATCCTCCAGTCCATAAAAAACAGGCACAGGCAGACGATTACGCAACAGATGGCTGTTCCGAAAATTTGAGGGATCGTGTAGGCAAAGACGCGTTCCAGATCATTACAGTCGCTCATCATGGTCGTGGTCAGGTCGGAAAGGTCCCGCTTGCCAAAGAAAGACAGCGGCAGGGTGCGTAATTTTTCTGCCAGGCCGATCCTTCGTTGGGCACTTTCGGCATAGGCCGCAATATAAGTACAACGGTACTGGATATAGTGTGTCAAGAAAATTATTGCCAGTAGGATCAGGCACATTCCAGTATAGGTTCCCAGCGAGGGAGCCGCGGCGTCAATGCCCAAAAGCGGCTGGAGCAACTGCATAACCAGCATCAGGAGCAACCCCATGGGCAACATCAGACTGAGTGATGCAAAGACCGAGGCAATGATTCCTTTCTTCAGGTCTTTTGCGCCTTGCTCGGTCAGGGCAAAGAGTTTACGAAGCATGATGGGTCTCCTTTCCAATATTCCAAGCAACCGAGGTTTGATAATCTCTCCACATGGAGGCGTAAATCCCATTTCGTTCCATCAGTGCATCATGGGTGCCCCGCTCCGCTATGCTCCCTTGTTCCAGCACCAGTATCTCGTCGGCATTTTGAATGGTAGGAAGCCGGTGAGCGATCATAAGGACCGTTTTCCCTTTGGTCAGGCGCTCAAATGCTATCTGGATTTTGTGTTCGTTTTCAGGATCAGCGAAGGCGGTTGCTTCATCCAGCAGAACGATAGGGGCATCTTTGAGTATAGCCCGCGCAAGCGCTATACGCTGCTGCTCTCCGCCGGAGAGGTAGACACCCTTAGAGCCTAAAACGGTATCCATGCCCTTTGGTAATTTCTCTAAAATATCATCGCACTGGGCAGCCCGGAGCGCCTCCATCACCTGTTCTCTTGTCGCATCTGGCCGGGATGCTCGGACATTTTCGAGTATGCTGGCCTTTAGCAGCCGACTGTCCTGAAATACAAAGGCAATACGATTCATCAGTTCATATTTAGGGATTTGAGGAACCGGGACACCGCCAATACAGACAGCACCTTCCTGTGCATCCCAAAACCGGGGTATCAAAGCGGCAGCGGTAGTCTTTCCGCTGCCAGACGCACCTACCAGGGCCACGGTTTTTCCCTCTGGAATCTGGAATGACAGGTGCGTGAGCGCAGGCGTTTTGCCTCCCGGATAGGTAAAGGTCACATCCTGAAATTCCACATCATTTCGATCTGGTATCCGGGCAAGTGTGCTTTCCACCACAGAAGGCTCTGCCAGCAGAGAGTCAATCCGGCGTACTGCTTCTTGCGCCATCATCCGGTGTGTGCCGGAAAACAGAATTTTATTGAGGATACCTGCGGTGCCGGAAGTAAACAATATGTAGAAAATTAAATCCAGCAGAAATTCACTGTAATGCTCCGGGCCAATCAAAAGAATACCAGCCGGGATCAACACGGCAAAGGAGGCGTTGATGATTACATTGAAGGCCACCATCGGTCCCTGACAAGAAAGTGCGTATTCTGTCACGTTGTCCTTGTAGTGCATAATAGCGGCATAGAAACTCTTAAATGAGTATATCGTTTGCTGGAACACCTTTACCACGGGAATGCCTCGGACGTACTCTACCGCCTCATTATTCATCTGCTCAGAGGCATCCTGATATTTTCGCATATAGGACATGGATTTCTCGTTGGTCATAAGCATCTGCACCATAAACCCCGCAACCAACAGGAGTATGGACAGGCTCCCTAATCTCCAATCGAAAAACAGCAGCATGACCAGCATTGTCACAGCAGTCACGGCTGATCCGGCCATATCTGGAAGCTGGTGCGCCAAGAAGTTTTCCGTCTGCGCCGTGTTCTCATTGATGATCTTCCGCAGTTTACCGCTGCTGTTTTGGGAGAAAAAGCCCAACGGAAGCGATGCCAGATGGTGCAAAACTTGAGACTGCATATTTTTTGCTGTATGAAAAGCACCCAAATGGGAAAACAAAAGAGCCAGTGCGTAGAGAAGAAAACCTCCAACAGCTAAACCCAAAGCGGCCCATCCATAGAGAGTCATTGCAGCTACATCTACCTTGCTCAAGTCCGGTAAAGCCGCCAACACATCCCGCAGGACAAGCCAAATGCACAAAAAGGGACACAGCATGAGCACGGAACTGAGCCCGGATAAAACACAAGCTAACACTGTCATCCAGCGGTAACGTCCCCCGAACTCTAAAAGTCTGGAAATTCCAGTTTTTTTCTTTTGATCCATCGTGCTACCTCCTTATTACCGAAAAAATTTGCATCAACTGACTAAAGAATACTGTCCGTCTATAAAAAGCGCAATCATTTCACTTAAAGTCTGGAATATTCCGAAATAGATTTGGCCGATTGCAAAAAAATCACGCCACGGCAGCCGTGGCGTGATTTTAGATCAGATAATATTCTTTTTATTAGTTGCCCAGTTGGCGTCGGAACTCGTTGGGAGTGATGCCTGTTCTCTGGTGAAATGCGGCAGAAAAGCTGCTTTGCCTCTCATATCCAACCAGCGTTGCAATCTCGCTGATCTTTTTTTCTTGGTCGGCAAGCAGTTCTTTTGCCCGGTCGATCCGGCAAGCCAAAACGAACTCATAAATCGTGGTGCCGTAGAGCATACGGAACAGATAGGTTAGTTTCGATTTGCTCATATAGCACATCTGAGCCAAACGGGGAAGATCCACTTGGGCAGAGTAATTTTGACGGAGGAAGTGTTTGAGACTTTGCAAAGCCTCTTGGTCCTTTGCAGAAATACAGGCGACGGCTGGAGTAGATAAAGTCAGATCGTTCCACTCCAGAAGGGCAGATAGCAGATCGAATATCTTTGCCTCATAGCGAAGCCCCGCCGTTCCCGACTGCGGCATATAGGCTCCCATTTGGCGGAGCAGACTCTCAACTTCCGGGAGTGAAACGGAACCGTCCAGCGAACAGGCAGCCTTTCGCACTTGCGTAGCCCCCTGTCCCATCAGCGCGGGAAGCTGCTGTTCGTAGAACTCCGGCATTAGGCTGATCCCAATACTCCGCACCGGAGTGTTTTTAGGAATCGTATGACCAAAGGTTCCTTCTTCCAAAAAGTAACCTACCAAATTTTCCGGATTGGTGCAGGGCTTTGTTACCGCAGGCTCGGCGCTGCCCGGAGAACTGACTGCAACCATCAGCGCAGCAGGGTGGTGATAACAAAAGGACATATCCCGATGGAACACCACGTCATAAACAGTCAATGAGCATGTGGTGTTGATAGGATAAGTCCACAGATAGCCGTCACCAACTTCCGGCTCCGGGACAAAAGTAAAACCCACTCCGTTTTTTTCTTCCTGCCCCTTCTGGGCTGGCTTGAGTCCTAATTGCGGCAAGTGAGAAAGGCATAGTTGCTCAAATCCTGTACGCACCGGACATCACCTCCTTTTTTGCTATCGGCCAAATGTTTTTCGCAATCGACCAAATGAGTAGGGAATCTCTTGTTTTCACGGGTAGAGTGACTATAATTTAGGGTGCGGTTAGCTGACTCTAACCGATAATAGCACAAAAACAAAGAAAAAGCAAGGGAGGGCAACATGCGTTGAAAAGACTGATTCATTCCTTCACAGTAAGAAAAGTCATGGAACTTCTGCTGACCTTGCTGATTGTGACCTTTCTCTCATTTCTGTTGGTAAAGCTCTCTCCGGTGGATGCGGCGGAAGCCTATGCCCGGAGAACTTTTATGTTATACACGCCAGAGCAGCTTGACGCATTACGGGAGAAAATGGGGCTCAACCAGCCATTGTTGGTTCAGTACGGAACGTGGATCAGAAATGCGCTCCATCTTGATTTCGGGACTTCTCTGGTTAACGGACGGTCTGTTTTTGGAGAAGTGTCCCGCGCAATGGGTGTCACGCTGAGCATTGTACTGATAGCCGCAGCTATTGAAGTGGTTGGCATCCTCTTAGTTGGAAGTCTGTGCTATTGGTGCAGGCGTAAATGGATACACCTGCTGTTGGTATTCGTGTGTATCGTGGGAGTATCCATCCCGCCGTTTTTCCTTGCCAGCTCTTTTCTTGATGTGTTTGCGGTTCGCTTTGGGTGGATTTCCGTGGCCTCCAGTACGGGCTTGATGCGGTACCTGCCTGCGGCTATCTGTTTGGCCTTGGGAGGAATCGCCCTCTATTCTCAGCTTCTCTCCCAAAATATCGAACGAGAGATGAATGAGGATTATGCAATGTACGCCCGCTGCCGAGGATTATCCGATATGAGGATTCTGTGGACTCATGCGCTGCCCCATGCGCTGGCTGGTCTGGCTCCCAGCTTCTTGCAGATGGTTGGTATTTCTCTGGCAGGTTCCGCTATCGTGGAGAAAATATTTTCTCTGCCCGGACTCGGATATTCCATCGTGGATAGTGTGCTATACCGGGACACGCCCATGATCCATGCTACGATTTTGTTTTTAGCTTTCTTCCTGGTAATCTGCAACACAGTCTCCGATATTCTTCAGCGGATATTCCAGCGCGGTCACGCTGAGGGGGTAGCCCAATGAAAAAGTTACATATTCTCTTTTTAAGCATTTTACCAGCTTTGGTGATTCTGTTCTGCTTTTTGGGCTTTCTGGTTGCCCCGAATGACCCGGAGAAAGTCGTTATCACGCAGTCCTTTTTGGCTCCCTGCGCAGAATATCCGCTGGGAACAGATCAATACGGGCGGTGTGTGTTCTCACGCATCCTGTATGGCGGCTATACCACGCTTGGCATCGTTTTGATGGGTTCCGCCATCGTTATGACAGTTGGTATCCTGCTCGGCCTTCTGCTGGGTCAGGGAAAAGCAGGACGCAATGTGCTGTTTGAAAGTATTCTAAATGCAGTTACTGCCATTCCGCCCATTGCTTATCTTATTATCTTTATCAGCACCTGGGGCAATAGTGTATCCACCATGGTTGTGGCTCTCACAGTTTCCCTTATCCTGCGGATGATTAAGCTGGTAAAGACGAAAACGGAGCTGGAATATAGCAAAGCGTATGTCCTTTGCGCTGTGGCCTCTGGCGCTTCTCGTTTTCGCATCCTGCTGGTTCATATTTTGCCGAATCTTGTTCGGGATGCTTTTCGCTTCTCCTGCCTTTCCGCTGGAGAAATGATCCTTTCCATTTCAGGCTTCTCCTTTGTTGGTCTGAGCTTGGGCGAAGGGGTCATCGACTGGGGCAGCATGGTTTCTGAGGGACGGACTTCGTTTGGGTTGGCACCGGGCCTGGTCCTTTATCCTATGTTGGTTATCTTTCTGTGCGTCCTGTCATTTAACCTTCTGGGTCGCCAGTTGGAGTCAGGAGGGCAGATCGATGCTTGAAGTAAAGCATTTAACGATTCGATCCAAAGAGAATCAACCGCTTGTGCAAGATATTTCCTTCTCCCTGATTCCAGGGCAGCCGCTGGGTTTGACCGGAGCCAGCGGGTCGGGCAAGACCACGATTATCAAAGCTGTCATGGGGATTCTGCCCTATGGCTGCGTCATTGAAGAAGGAGAAATCCTGCTGGATGGAAAGTCTCTGGAACGGCTGCCTGCCCAAAAGCGCCGGGAATACTGTGGGACGGTACTGGGATTCATCCCACAAAGCCCAATGACCGCATTTGATCCCCACATGAAAATAGGCGCACAGATGGTGCAAACTTTCTGCCTTCGCCTGAATTTGCCGAGAAACAAGGCACAGGCGTTGGCGCGTGAACAGTTGCAGGCCGTCAATCTGGAGGATACCGAACGGATTTTAAGCGCTTTTCCCAACCAACTCTCCGGCGGGATGCTTCAACGGGTATCCATGGCCTGTTTGGGAGGACTTGCCCCTCGCTATATCCTTGCAGACGAGCCTACTTCGGCCTTGGATGAAGAAAACCGCAATCTTCTGCTCACGCTATTGCAGGAAAAATACCACTCTGCCGGTATCCTGTTTGTATCGCATGATGTGTCCGCCTTGAAAATGCTCTGCCGGGAGACAATGATTTTGGAACAGGGCACTATGATTGAACGACAGAATACCGAGATGTTGTTTGCCCATCCGCAGCAAGCATGGACACAGGCATTTGTTCATGCCGCAGAGACCCGGAAAGGAGGCGAGTGGACATGGAAGGCTTTGTAGTGGATCGTGTATCCAAAACTTATATAGACGAAACGCAGAGGCCATTCCAGGTGCTCCATGAAGTGTCCTTCTCCTGGTCAGCAGGAGAGAACATCGCCATTCTCGGAGAAAGCGGCAGCGGAAAAAGCACCTTGGCACGGCTCCTGATTGGCATTGAAAAGCCGACCAGCGGTATTATCACATGGAATGGAGAAGATATTAGCCGTTGGAAAGCATCTGCGTGGCGAGAAAAACGCAAGCACATTCAGGCTGTTTTTCAAGATGCCTCCGGGACACTCAATCCCGCCCGTTCTGTTTACAGTAATGTTGAAGAAGCTCTCCGCAACCTGACAAAACTGGACAAGCAGCAGCGCCGAGGCCGGATTGGTGAATTGATGGAGCTGACGCACATGGACTCCCATCTTCTCCGTGTCCCTGTCCGCCAGCTTTCTGGCGGCGAACAGCGCCGACTATCTCTGCTCCGAGCACTTTCCATTCATCCGCAATTTTTGGTGCTGGATGAAGTTACCAGCGGTCTGGACCTTCTTTCCGCAGATGCGGTGTTGCAAGTTCTGGAGCGATACCACGAGGAATTTGGCTGTGCCTATTTGCTGATTACCCATGATCGGCAGATGGCGTATCGCATATCCAGCCGGATTCTCGAATTAAACCACGGGGTATTCGTGCGAGAAGCTATTCGTACTGAATCCATATAATATCCAAAGAAAGGAATATCAACCATGAAAAAGAAACTGATTTCTCTGCTTTCAGCGGTGCTCTGCCTCTGCATGGTGTTGAGTGCCTGCGGCGGGCCTACCAATAGCGATCCGTCAAACTCTGCATCTGGAAGCCAAGATGGAGCAAAAACCCTTACTATTGCGACTATGACCGAGACAACCACTCTGTCTCCGCTTTATATGGGTGTTTATAATTACTCCATGGGCACCATGCTTTACGAAACCCTTCTGAAATATGAGGATGGAGAGGTCAAGGGAAATCTGGCCGAATCCTACTCCTTCAATGAAGAAGGGACAGTAATGACTCTGAAACTTCGCCAGGGTGTCACGTTCCATGACGGAATTCCCTTTAACTCTGAGGCCGTAAAAAAGAATCTGGACTTCATGCACAGCAATCCTCAGTTTATGGCTTGCCCCGGTATTTACGATATTGATAGCGTAGAGGCCACCGACGAATATACCGTCACCATTACTTATCCGCATCCTTACTATGCTTATGCCTATGACTTCTGCTGGCCGGATGTGGGCGGAATGCAGTCGCCTAATCAAATCGTGGAAGGTGACTTCCAGACGGTCCAGGGCTATGCTGGCACCGGCCCCTATATCTATGACGAGTATGTACCGGGTGAATACACCCGCTTTATCCGCAATGAGAATTATTGGGGTGAGGCTCCTTACTTTGATGAGATCATCGCACGGTATATTCCTGATTCCACTTCCCGGCTGCAAGCGCTCCAGACCGGCGAGATCGACCTGGTTTATGGCAGCTCTATGATTTCCTACCAGGACTACCAGCAGGCTACTGCGCTGAATGGTATTGCGGGGCTGATTGCAGAAAAGGATACCCGCGCCCGTGATATTACGCTCAATGCGTCCAGCGGTCCTTTGGTGGATGCTAAAGTTCGTCAGGCTGTGTCTTATGCTATCAACAAGCAGGAATTTTCGGATGGCTTGACCTACGGCTATGAACGGATTGCAGAGATGCCTTTCCCGGAGGGAACACCCTATACGGATATTGAACTGGCAGAAACCTTCTCCTATGATCCCGAAAAAGCAGCTACCCTTCTGGACGAAGCTGGTTGGGTGATGAATGAAAAGACTGGTATCCGAGAAAAGAATGGTGAAGCACTCAACTTGACCTATATCTATGACACAGCACAGGACGCTTTGGCATCCTCTTACGCCACGTTGCTCAAGAGTCAGTTGGAGAAAGTCGGTATCGGTCTCGAACTCAAGGGCAGCGAAAAGATGGAGTGGTATGCCGGAATTATGGCCGGAAGTTTCGATATCACCTATTGGATCGGTGAATATGAGTTCTCCTCCCCGCATTGCTTCTTTGGTGCCATGGCCTCTATGACTCCGCATACCTTCTCTCTGAGCCAGGTGAACGGCTCCCAGGAGTTTTTTGATGCTATTTCCACCGTCAAGCAGACGGCTGATCCTACCGAGGTACAGAATCTTTACAACTATCTCATCAATTATGACTTGGGTAATGTGATCGATATCCCTCTGACCTACTACAAAGACATGATTCTCTATAATACCAACAAGATTGCTGGCTACGAATTTAGCGGCGTGCCTACCTTCTTTGATGTAAAAGGATTGCAGCCGGTTGCTTAAAACAAATTAGCTTTTTGATAAAAGCAAGGCCCAATGCAGATTGAGAGTCTACATTGGGCCTTTGCTATTTAGCAGGATTTGTTGCTGAAAATGGCAAGCAATGCAAAGCGGTACCCACTTTGCGAAAACAGGCAGATTCCGTTCACACGGAACCCGCCTGTTTCATGCTTGTTGGGGCGCTGCCCCAATCCCCGCAGAACACAAGTTTTGTGTTCTGGAACGATGGATAAATCCATCGGCTGCGCGATTTTGCAAATCGCTTGTGGGCGGGCAGCTCAGCGCTGCTCCGCCTCTTTTTCCCGTCGTTCATTCGCTTCCTCCTGCTCCTTGTCCAGCTCCAGAATACGGTCGATATTGGCCTTGGCCGTCAGCAGCTCTTTCATTTCCTCGCGGGCTTTTCGGTAGTCGGCGTAGGCCGCTTTCTTCTCCGCCAGCAGCTCGGCGTACTCGGTATTCAGCGCCTTGATGGTGGGCAGCTTCTTGAAGCCAAGTCCATCAAAATAGTTCTTTGCGGCCTTGTGGATCGTGATCTCGCTTTCATGCTCCGCAAGAAATTTCTTGGAGTACCCGGCCTTGCGATAGGCAACGTAGGTATCGCGACTTTTAGCGTAATTGACGATATGCTCCCGCAGTACGGCAATCTCGGCCATGCGCTTTTCCGCAGCCTTGATTCTTGCGGAAAGCTCGTTGAAGTGAGCGGACGCTGCCGCCGCTTTCTCCGAGAGAACGGCGTAATCTAAAAGCTCATGGTCTTGCAGATAGGCCACCGTCTGTGCCATCTGTTTCAGGTTGAACAACGTCGCCCAACGCGCATAACCGGCACCCTTGCCAGCGCGTAATTTTGCCTGAATATCCACCAGCAGATTCCCGCTGCGCTTTTCCGGTTTGACCGGCGCGGCGGCGTTCTTTTGCGGCGTATGCGCCTTTTCACCTGCAATCACCGCGCGGAGATCTGCGGGAGTATAGCCGTCACCGAGGGTATCCATGCGAATGGACTTTTTCTGTTCGCCGCCTAACAGGGACGGGACTTTCTTGCCCTTGACCTCATACCCGGCCTGCCGCAGCAGCTCCAGAAGCGTTTCAAAGCTATCGGGCTTTTGTGTCAGCGCATCGTCAATAACCGCGCAGATTCGCTCCCGGTGGGAGGGCTTCTTTTTGTCGCCCAGCCACTTGTTGTAGCTCTTGCCGTGGCGCTTCGGATTCTCCACGATGGAGTAGCCGTTCTCGATGCAGATGGTATCGTTGAGCCGCCGCACGGCGCGGCTGCTACCCCAAAAGTTTCTGAATTTCCGGGTCTGGCTGAGTGCGGTGGAGTTCCAGATCACATGATTGTGAATATGGGCTTTGTCGATATGGGTGCAGACGATATAGGCGTGATTGCCCTTGGTGAAGCGCTTGGCCAGCTCACAGCCCAAACGATTCGCTTCCTCCGCTGTGATCTCTCCGGGAACAAAGGATTGCCGCAGATGGTAGGCGATCACATCATCCTCGCCGCGCACTCTGCCGGTCTTTTGAATGTACTGATTCTTGGTGAAAAGAAACTCGGCGTCGGCGATCCTGCTGTCGCATTGCCAGCTCGTAATCAGCCTGCCGCCGTCCGTCTTTTGCGGGTTTTCGGTGTAGTCGATAATGTCGCTGATGGCCTGTCCCACCGTGCGGCCTTTGCCGGTGTGCAGGGGCATCAGACGCGTGGTTGCCATGTCAGACACCTCCTTGAAAAGCAAAACGGTCTGCTGAAGCAGACCGCTTTACACTACCCCTTTATCTATCATGTGCATCAGATTTTTCGGCGCATACAGCTTCCAGTCCTCGTGCCAGATGAAGCCTTGGCTCTCGCTTGATAAATAGGATTTTATAGCACGGAGGGGTAGTTTTTACAATCTCTTTGAGTAAAATCAAAAACAGAATTTATGAAAAAGCAAGCCGAGGCGTTCGCCCCGGCTTGCACTTTAACTATGGATGAAGTTTTTCATGGCAGCGTTCACGTCTTGCAGCTTGCCAAGTCCCTGCACCGCCAGCAGCGGAAGTCCCATCGGGCTGATTAGAAACGCCAGCACAAGGAGGATAATGCCGTTTTTTACAGAGTAGGTAATCATCACGGCGATGGCCAACAGGGAGAGCAGGCCGCTTGCCAGCTTGAACACGAAGCCGGAGCAAGACAGCAGCCCCGCGCACAGCCAGACGAACAGGGACAGGATAAGTAATAGCGGCACAAGGATAATTTTCAGAATAGACATTTGACGGCCTCCTTTTCAAAGACGTTATGCTTTTCTAATATCAGAATACCATGACAGCGCGCGCTTTGCAACGATGCGGGGCTTTTGCTTTGTGTGAACAGGGGCGGCGGAGTGACCGCCGCCCCTGCGACTTATTTCAGCGCCGCCAGCGAGGAAACGATTTTCTCTGCCGCCGTCCATATCCGTTCCTGACTTTGCTGAATGTCCTCCAAATCGGCCTCATAGATGCGGCCTGTTTCGTGAGCGCGGCGGGTAAGCTGGTTGAGGTTGTTGCTGGAATACCGAAGCAGGGACACCAGCTCCCGCAGCTCCGGAAGATCGAGCTTTACCACGTATCCGTCAATCGCCATTTTGCGGAGATACGCGGCCATGTTGGTGGTGCCGAACTGCGCCATCTTCGTTTCAATCATTTCCCGTTCCTGCGGCGTGACACGGAATTTGAGCTGAATGTCCCGTTTGCGCTTTGCCATCGCTCAGCGCTCCGGGGCTTTGGACTTCGCCGAAATTTTCGGCGAAGTTGTTTCAGGCAGCTTTTTCAGCATATCCCGGACAGAGGTTTTCTGCCGCTCCTGCGCGTAGGCTTTGCGGGTCTGGCTGAGAAACAGATTGACCAGACCGGGATGACTGTTGACGGCCAGATAGCAGTTGCGGTCAGTACCCCATGCGTCAGGATTGGCGGGGATGGACATGGCGTTGGCCCAAGCCCTGTTGTCGGGAGAATAGCGCCTGTCCCAGTCCGCTTGACAGACGGTGATGGCGAGGATATAAAATGCGCGGTCATAGCCGAACTGCTGCACCACCTGATCGACTGCCGCTGCATCCAGCCGGTTATCCCGGTAGTGGTCACGGATGGCGGTTTCAATCGCTTCCTTGCAGGCCGTGTTCGCTTGATTGGAAGCGCGGTAGGCCGCAAGCTCGTCATGCTCTCTGGCATAGGATGCCGGGTGCTTGTAAACGGGGAGATTTTTCATTATCGTGCCTCCATTTCTTTCTTGTGGGGCTTTTCCGGTGCGCCATGAACGGGCGGCGCTTTCAGCCTGTCCAGAACGGAAGGCCGCGTCGATTTTGCAATCGCCTGCTCAGGCTGCGGCTGTCCCTTGCCGTCCAGATTCAGCTCCATATCCAACTCAATGAGCCGCGCCGTTTTCGCGGCCAGCTCCTGCTCCTGCGGGAACGGCTTACCGACCTCGGCCTTTGCCGCTGCCTGCTGGTTATAGAGGTTTTCAAGCTGCTCCTGAACGCTGCGCAAACGCTCCGGCATTTTATCCAGCGCGTTCTCGATGCGGACAAGGTTGCCTCTGGCATCCGAGCCGAGTTCAACGCGATGGGTCATTTGGCCTTTCAGCGTTAGCGTGTACGTTTTCCACATGGAATCAAAAGCAACGGACATGGTAAAGCCGCGATAGCTGCCGATCTGTACCGGGTCTTTGCCCTTGACCTCCTTGCAGGTGTCCAGCAGTGCGGCACCGGCGTTTTCCTTATCGGTGAGCCGGTCGCCGCGAATCTCCATGCCGACAAAGCCCTCTGCCGGGAGCGGATGCGCTGCGAGGGTCTGCATATCCGCCTCCAGCCCACGAACAAAGCCCTTGTGTTCTTCTATCTTTTCCGGGAAGTATTTCAGCAGACTGTCCTCCAATCGGAATTGCTTGCTGTTGTGGTCTGCCTTCATAATTTTTAGCTTGGACACCTTAATGTCCAAATCCATACGCTCCTTGATGCGGGGATCACCGGCACAGAGCGCTTTGATCTCCGCAAAGGACAGCGCCGTAGCGTCCACATCCTCACAGGAGCGAACCGGGGATTTTGAGGTCATGATCTGAGAGATGAATTTCTGCTTATTCTCCACCGTTTGCCAGAGGTAGGCGTCAAACGTCCCCTCGGTCACATAGCGGCAGACATGAACGAGCTTGTTCTGATTGCCCTGACGCTCGATGCGGCCTTTTCGCTGCGTGAGATCACGGGGACGCCACGGGCAATCCAAATCGTGAAGTGCGACCAAACGATCCTGCACATTGGTTCCCGCGCCCATCTTGGCCGTGCTGCCCATCAGGACGCGCACCTGACCGCTGCGTACCTTTGCGAACAGTTCCCGCTTTTTGACCTCCGTATTGGCATCGTGGATGAACGCGATCTGTTCTGGGGGCATACCGGCGGCAATGAGCTTTTGGCGCACATCCTCATAGACCGTGAACGGCGTTTCCGCGCTTTCCTCCAATGAAATCGCGCTCTCCAGCGCATGGATTTCCGGGCTGTCCAGCGTACCGGGGGAAGCCTTTGCCGCCCGCTGCGAGGGCGTGGCCTTTGGCGTAGAAATGTCGCAGAACACAAGCTGTGTCAGTTTTTCCTCCTCGCCGTCGCGCCAGTATTGGAGAATGTTCGCCACGCACTGATTGACCTTGGTGGTTTCCTCGTCGGGGAGCATGGGATTGATGATGCGCTGGTCAAGCCCCAGCTTGCGTCCGTCCGAGGTGATTTTGAGCATATTGTCCACATCCGGGCTGACCGCACCGCTGTGTACCTTGGACGCTCGTTCCGAGAGGGCTTTCACCATGTCCTGCTGGATCTGTGTGGGTTTGGTGGCGATGGTGTGGTACGCAACCTCCGGCGTGGGCAAGTGGAGCTGATCCGCCGTTTTGATGTCGGCGACCTCTTTGAACAGGTTCATCAATTCGGGCAAGTTGAAAAACTTTGCAAAGCGCGTCCTTGCCCGGTAGCCCGTCCCCTCCGGGGCAAGCTCCAGCGCGGTGGTGGTTTCTCCAAAGCGGCTTGCCCAGCAATCGAAGTGGCCCATACCCATCTCTTGCAGCCGGTCATGCTGCAAATAGCGCTGAATGGTGTAAAGCTCTGTCATGGAGTTGGAAACCGGGGTGCCGGTGGCAAACACCACGCCGCGCCCGCCGGTCAGCTCATCCATGTAGCGGCACTTGGAGAACATATCCGAGGATTTCTGCGCATCGGTGGTGGAAAGCCCTGCCACGTTGCGCATCTTCGTATAGAGGAAAAGATTTTTATAATTGTCCGACTCGTCCACGAACATCCTGTCTACGCCGAGCTGTTCAAAGTAAATCACATCATCCTTGCGGTCGCTGGCTTGCAGCTTTTTCAGCCGCGCCTCCAGCCCCTTTTTCGTGCGCTCCAAGCTCTTGATGGTAAAGCTGTTGCCGCCTGCGAGCTTGGTATCCTGAATACCATCGGTGATTTCCTCAATCTGCTGGTGAAGGAGCTGTTCCTGCCGCTCCGGACTGATGGGGATACGCTCAAACTGGCTGTGGCCGATGATAACGGCGTCATAGTCGCCGGTGGCGATACGGGCGCAGAATTTCTTGCGGTTGTGGGTTTCAAAGTCCTTCTTGGTAGTGACAAGGATATTGGCCGAAGGGTAGAGCCGCAGAAATTCGGATGCCCACTGTTCCGTCAGATGGTTTGGCACGACAAAAATGGATTTCTGGCACAGTCCCAATCTCTTAGATTCCATCGCAGAGGCTACCATTTCAAAGGTTTTTCCCGCGCCGACCTCGTGTGCCAGCAGCGTATTCCCGCCGTACAGCACATGGGCGATGGCGTTTTTCTGATGCTCTCGGAGGGTGATTTCCGGGTTCATACCGGAGAAAACGATGTGGCTGCCGTCATACTCGCGGGGACGAGTGCTGTTCATTTCCTCGTTGTATTGCCGTACCAGCGTTTCGCGGCGCTCCGGGTCTTTCCAAATCCAGTCCTTGAACGCATCCCGGATAAGCTGCTGCTTCTGCGCGGCAAGGGTGGTTTCCTTGGCGTTGAGGACACGGCGCTCCCGTCCGTCTGCATCCTCAATGGTATCGTAGATGCGAATGTCGCGGAGGTTCAGTGCATCCTCCAGCAGCCGGTAGGCGCTGGCGCGGTCTGTGCCGTAGGTGGTGAATGCCGCCACGTCGTTGTAGCGCACCATGCTCTTGCGGGAAACCTGCCATTCTGCGGTGTACGGGACATAGCTGATCTCAATCTGTCCGCGCAGATAGCGGGGCGTTTCAAAGGTTTCGTACATGAATTGTTCGATGTACTTCTTGTCAAGCCATGTCGCACCCAGCCGCACCTCAATTTCACTGGCCTCCAAGTCCTTCGGCTGTGCGGCGATCAGGGCATCCACATTCCCGGCAAAGAATGGGTCGCGCGCTGCCACGCGCTGCGCGGTGCGGAGCTTCTGCCGGACGTTGCCGGAGAGATATTCGTCCGCCGTCTGCCAGCCCTTCGCCCAATGCTCGCCGCCGTCCTCCAAGTCAAACGGGCCGCTGTTGGGTTCCTTGTAAATGACACCATTCAAATCCTCAACGATCTGCGGGATTTTCTCGTTGCCGCCCATGAGGGAGGCCATAAAGTCGAGATCGACGCAGGCTTTTTCTCCGATGCAGACAGCAAGGGCTTCACTGGCGGTATCCACAGAATCTACGCTGCGCTGCTGCTTGATGGTGCGCTTGTGGAACATATCCGCCTTGTGCTCCAGCTTTCCGTCGTCATCCAGCACTTCCAGCGAACACAGGAGGTAGTAAGAGGAATCGTCAGAGAAAGCAAGACGGTTCGCACGGTCATTGATCAGGCCGTGTTTTGCGGAGAACGCATCATAGAGGCGGTTTAGGTCAGTCTGCGCTTCCTGAATCCGGCTTTCTGCGCTGTACTCGTCCATTTGCAGGGCAATCAGCTCATTCACGCAATCCCGCAGCGCGACCATGCCCTTGACACGCTCGGCGGCGGTGGCGTTCAGCTCCGGTTTGACCATGCGGCTGTTTTCCCGGTAATACACCTCGCCGCCCACCACGGTGTAGGAGTAGTTTTTCACATTGGGGTCTGCGGGGATGGACGTGTCGATCTGTTCGCCCTCGCCCAGCTCTGGCAGCTCCGCTTCCTGATAGGCGCCGCGAATGTTTTTCACGGCATCATGGAGCTGATCTGCAAGCTCCAGCCCCTCGATGGGGACAACGGTGAAATCCTGCTTGCCGTATTGGGTGCTTTCGGAGGTCTGCCTGCCGAGGATCATCTCCGGGTGGTCAACAAAATAGCGGTTGATGGCAAAGCCATCCTCGTTCTGGCCGAGGTGTACCCAATCCGGTTCGATCTCAATGGGACGGTCACGCTTTTGGAGAAAGAGAATGTCCGAAACCACATCCGTACCGGCGTTGGCGCGGAACGCATTGTTGGGCAGACGAATGGCACCCAGCAGCTCCGCCCGCTGCGCGATGTACCTGCGGACTTCGGGTGATTGCTTGTCCATCGTGTAGCGGGAGGTCACAAACGCGATCACGCCGCCAGGACGCACTTGGTCGAGGGTTTTGGCAAAGAAGTAGTCGTGAATGGAAAAACCGAGCTTGTTATAAGCCCGGTCATCTACCTGATATTGTCCGAACGGGACGTTGCCCACGGCGAGGTCATAGAAGTCTTTTCTGTCCGTTGTCTCAAAGCCTGCGATGGTAATGTCCGCCTTGGGATAAAGCTGCTTGGCAATACGTCCGGTGATGCTGTCCAGCTCCACGCCGTAGAGCTTGCTGCCCTGCATCTGCTCCGGCAGCAGGCCAAAAAAGTTGCCGACGCCCATAGACGGCTCCAGAATGTTACCGCTCTGGAAGCCCATATTGCCGACCGCTTCATAGATCGCCTTGATAACGGTGGGGCTGGTGTAGTGGGCATTCAGCGTGGACGCTCTGGCCGCAGCGTATTCCTCCGGGGAGAGTGTGGCGTACAGCTCTGCAAACTCGTCTGACCAGTTTGGCTTATTTTCATCGAACGCATCTGCCAAACCGCCCCAGCCCACATAGCGGGAGAGGATTTCCTGCTGCTCCGGGCTGGCCTGTAAGCCCTCAAACTCCAGCTCTTGCAGGAGGTGGATCGCCGCCATATTTGCCCGAAACTTTGCTTTTGCGCCGCCGACGCCGAGGGCATCATCGGTGATGTGGAAATTCTGCGCGTCGCGGTGGCTTGCCGCCTTGAAGTCAGCGTAAGCGGCCTGCTCCGCAGCGGCGACGCTGGGAAAGTCCTGCCACTCGCCGTCAATGGGGATGGATACCGCAGGACGGTGTGCGGGAGGCTCGTCGATCTCGGCCTGTGAGATGGCATCATCAAAATCAGGCACAAACTCGCCCATTTCCGAAAGCGCCGCTCGACCTTCATGCTCCAGAATCAGCCTTTCTTCCTCGCTCATGGCGGGCGGTTCAGGCTCGACAGGTTCCGCAGAGGGCGGGTCATGCTCTGGTTCCGGGATGTGCAGCGTTTGGATTTCTATGTTGTAGGGCAAGTGCGTTTTCTCGGCAGGATAGAACGCGACGGGTTTGGCGATGGGCTGCGGCTGCTCCTGTTCCTGTTCTTCAACAAACGAGCGTATAAACGCAATGTGTTCAGAGCGGAAGATGGGAAAGCCCTGCCTGTTTTGAAAAGTCACATCGCGCAGAGATACTTCATCCGTGCCGAAATTTACGCTGTCAATGACAAACTTCCGTCCGTCAATCTCCAGCTCCATGCCAATGGGGATATACTCCTTGGCATCGGCCTCGTTGATAACATCATAGCTGTCGGTTTCATTTGGCTGCGCAAACACGAAGCTGTGTCCATGCTCCAGCAGCCGCTTTGCGGCGCTTGCCCATTGTCCAAAATCATAGCCGGTCACAGCGGTTTCGCCCATACCGGGAATATCGCGTTGCAGCAGGCGGCGATTCAAAGCGCTGGCGGCTCGTTCTGCATCCGCGCCATAAAAAAGCAGCCGTTCTCCGACACGGACACCGATGAGCTTTTCGGGATGCTCTGCACGAAGCGCCTGATATGCCGAAATATTCGGCGCAAGCTCACGACCCTGATCTGCAATTCGTGTGAGAACAGCAGAAACCGGTTCGGTTCTGTGTTCCGGATCGTGATTGCTCTCGCTGGAGGATGAAACGACGCTGAGATGCGCGACAGTTTCATCTGCGGAATCAACATTATAGAGCTTACCATCAATTTCCACGCGCTGCCCCATAAGGTTTTGAACCGCTTGCGGCGTCTCCGGGGTTGGCTGTTCTGTGTGCTGTGCCGCAATGATGCGCTGCGGCTCCGGTTCAGAAACCTCGAAATATCTGGTGTCGAGGTAGCGTTCAAAGGAATTGCGGTCGATGCTGACAGGTTCCTGTCCGGGTACGTTCGGTAACGTGTGCCAGACGTGATCTTCATCTACACGCGCGATAACGCCGACTGCTGCTATGTGGTCTAACTCTATGGATGAAATGCGATCTCCAATATGATAAGTATAGCCAAGCGGTGTTGTAAACGCCGGAGGGGATAGCTCAATTCCCATATCCCGTTTGATGCCATCCAAGTAAGCAATGGCGTTATTCTGTTCTGCAAAGCGGAGCGTTTGTTCCCCATCTCCGCAGAACCGTTCCAACACCTCATCCCAAATGCCGGTAATTCCGCCCTCGCCGGGATGCAGACGAATGGAGTATCGGTCAGGTGAAAATAACCGCAGTCGCTCATTCTCATCGTAAAATTTATTCTCTCGGATGAGCTGTGCCAACCGCCGCTGTACCTGCGCCCATGTGAGCGTCACCGGCTCGGCGTTTCCTACATGGATATACATGGGAGTTTTGCTATCTTCCCAGCCATATTTTGCAGCCAGCCATGCGGCGGTGCTGCGTTCTCGCCCATGCGCCTGCATATATAGTGCGACTTCCTGCTTGCCCTTTAGGTTGTTGTGCCAATCCAGAAGCGCGTTGTCAATGTCCTCCTGTGTGATCTGATAGGGAGAGGGTGCGACCGTCGCTGCCAGCGTGGGATACAGTTCCTCCAAAAGCTCCTGATGCAGCCGGTTATGGAACGCGGGCATATCAAAGTACAGGCGGACAAGCTGGAGATCATCAGATGCCGTGACAATACGACGGATAGCGTCCGCACCCTCCAGATAAGCGTTCTGGCGGTCTGAATTGCGGCAGGCATTGACAAAAGCCGTATCTTTGGAAAGCGCGTTGCCAACGGTCAGCTTGTACCCGTCAAACAGCTCCCGTACCGTGGGCTGCGTCACATCGGCGGCAGGATCATGGAACACCCTCGTGCCGTCCGCGCCGAACTCTGCTTCATAAGCATTGATGGCCTGTTCTGCCTCGTGGTCGATGGACGGAAGCGTATATGCCGTGTGTTCATGGCCGGAATCGCCAATGCGCGAAATTGTTACATCATGCTTTTCCCGCAGCTTTTCAACGTATTTCTCCAAATCCTTTGCAGGGAAGCCGCACATGGTAACACGGCCTACTCCCTCCAAATTGCGGCGCGTCAGCTCAAGGCTGAGATCATCTGCAACTGCCCGCGCATCCTCGCCATACAGCTCGAAGAAGTCCCCAACCTGATACAGCACAATTTCATCGGGGTGCGCCGCCTTTACGTCGTTATAGTCGTTATAAACCGCGTTCCGCATGGCGTCCTGCGCCATTTCCTTGTCATAGGCTGCCTGCTCATCCGGCGTAAGGTAGCGGTTCAACCGAACCAGCTCCGAGATGCGCGAAGCGACCTTGTTCCAATTCATCTGAACATCTGCACAGCCGTTCTTTTTCAGCACAATGCCTTTGCTGCCGTGATCTTCATAGCTGCCGCTTTCTCTGGATACAGCATGGGTGCGTCCTCCGATGCCGTATTCCTTTTTCAGAAAATCAGCGCTCTCTTTTGTCGTGTGCGGAGTCTGGAAAAACTCATGGATGCGGGTCTTTCCACCCTCAAAGCCGCTTCCATTTGCAAGAGAAGCCGCAATTTCATCTTCAGTGATAAACCGGCCCGTCTTCGGAACAGCCGCCATATCGGAGTGATATTCTTTGCGCGGCAATGACAGATCTTCCATACATGTAAGAAGCGCCTGCGGACGGTGGAAATGGAAACGCAGAAGCTCCCGGTTCTCACGGTATGCGTCAAGAAATACTCTGTGTTCTGCCAGAAGCCTTTCCCGAAACTCCGGATTCAGCAGATCATCCGTCAGACGCTCCGTTTCCTCTGGAAAGCTGGTGCTATGGATATTACCCAAGCAGGACAGATACCCCAGCGACTTTGCTTCATCCGAGAAATCGTGATAAAGGTTCCAGACATCCACAGCAATACCCAGCCGCTCATAGCGCGGGGCTTCCGTGACCTCAAGATTGGTGGCAAATGCGCCGCCGTCCAGAAGTTCCTCAATACGCTCCGCCGCATCTGCCCAGCCTATCACTTGGGCAGAACGAAGATAGCGAGAGGTATCTCCGGTTGCAATATGGATACCGTCGTCCCCGTACCATGCGGAAAGCCTGCCGTTATCCGTAATCAGGCCGTTGCCGCCGTAGTAAAGAGCTTTCAGAAATGCCGCGCGATCCTCTAAAGGTTTTTGCTTGGAGAATTCCGCAGCAATTTTCATCCGTGCTGCATCCGCATTACCGCCCGCGCGCAGGATGTGGTCAATATCATCCTGAGAAATGAACATAGAAAAAGCGGAGGGTGTTACACTCTCCGCTTCTGCGATGGATTGAATTTGTTCTGCCTCTGAGGGGAAGAAGGACATCTGCGCCCCAGCAGGGGCATCGAACATATTTAGCTGAACACCAGTTCCGTGAGGATCGTTTCCTCGGCCTGCGCTTTCAGCGTGTTCATCAGCCCTACCCACTTCATCGGGTCGCTGGCTTTCAGCGCTTCCGTCACGCCTGCCGACTTCATCAGCTCCGGCATCATCTGTTCCAGTCGGTTGTTCGCTGCCTCGTCGATCTCCCGCAGATGGGGGTACAGCCTCTCGGACAGCAGCAGGCTGTTCCACAGCACCGGACGATGCTCCTTCAAGTAATCCTTCCGCATCCTGCCGTACTTGCCCAGCGGGGCCTGCGGCTGCTCGGTCAGGCTCAGATCGGGAATCAGATAATCCCCGCTGCGGGTGTAGGTCAGTTCGCTCATGGCTTTCGCTCCTTTCCGCGATTTTCTCGCGCTCATAATTCTTGATGGTGACTTCGATCTGCCGCAACACCAGCTCGCTGGACTGGCTGATGGCCGTTCCAAGAGCGGCGACGGTCTGAGGGGTGTTGAAATCAAAGACGTTCAGAAAATCCTCATGCTCGAAGTAATCTCCCGGCTGCATCCCGCAGCGGGACAGCAGCGCATAGGTGGTGCTGACAACGGCGGCGTTCCGAAAAGCGGCTCCGATGTTGAAATCATCATAACCTTCCAGAAAGGAACCGTCAACGATGCCGACAATATCGCGCCAGTTATCGTGCCAGTATTCATCTACAAGCTGCGCCGCCACACGCTCCATCTGATCGGCAAGTCCGTTTTCACCGGAAACGTCGAAGCGCTGCTCCAGCGCCGCAGATACCACCTCACGATGCTCCTGCCGGTATTCCCAAAGATAAGGGCGGCGAGAGTTCTCGCCGCCGCTGGTATCGGAAACATCGAATACATATCGGAGTTTGGGTTGGTCGCTGCTGGTATCCACAAGGGCGATGCCCTTGCTGCCTCGCCGCACATAGCGGCGCATCTGCTTATTCCAAAGGTCGTATTCCGCGCAGGCCGTGGCTTCCGGGCGCTGGGCGAAAATCATGAGCTGTTCATTGTAGGGGTACTTATACAGCCTTGCGGCGGTGGTCAGAAATGCCGTCCACTTCTGGTAGCTTCCCGTGATCTGCTCCGCCGTGCGGTCTGCCATCTGCGCATAGAGCTGTACTTTACTCGGCATCCATATCCTCCTTTTCAAAATCGGGGAACAGGTCGAGCGCGTCATATTCCGCGTCGCTCATCCTGCGCAGCTTTGCGATGGCGCTGTCCGTCAGCTCCCGCAGCTCCGTTTCATCCGCAGCGAGGTAGCCGCGCATTTCCTCCAGCGCCGCGATCAAGCCCGTGCGGGTGCCGGTGTTGTAGAGGCTCATAAGCTGGCGTTCTTCAAAGGTGATGTTCATATCAAAGCTCCTTTTCCGCGCTCTTTTTGGGCGCTGTTTTGTGTGGATGTTCTTGGGCCGGTTGGCTTTTGAGCTGCTCCAGCACAGATTTCTTCTTTTCCCGGTGTGCCGCCTCTGCCAAATCCATCAAGGAGATGGACATACCGGCCTTGACCTGTGCTTCAAGGTCGGCGACGGTGGGCTGTTTGAGGCCGTTGTTGATAATGCCGTCGATCATGCCGTAATCGTCCTCCATCGACATTTCGGCGGCTTTCAGGTAATTCTCCGGTTTCTGAAAGGCGGGCAGCTCCTGAAATCCCATGCTGTCACAGTAGTGATAGGATACCTTGCCGTCCTGTTTCAGCGCAACGATGTCGCTGACGGAGAGGCTGTGTCCCACAAAATCGCCGGGGCGCTCGTCGTTGAAAATGTAGTAGAAGTTTTCAAGGATTCTGCCGGTATCATCGTCCGGGTACACCTCACGGGTATAGACAGCTTCATAGTTGGCAGGGTCAGGCGGCGCGGCCAGACTGCCGAGATTGGCAAAACGAAGCTCCACCGGCGCATCCCGGCGCAGTTGGTAGATCGCCATAGCATCGGTGGGACTGTTCAAAAAACGCTGCTCCACATCGCGGGGCGGGATATGGCCTTTGACCGCATCCCAATCCGGTCTTGTGACGCCGAACATTCCGTCGTGCTTGATGATGTCCTCGGCTTCAAAGACCATTTCCTCGGCGTTGTCGGGATAGAGCATATAAACCGTGATGTCATGCTCCAGCAGCTCCACCGCCCGATCCTTGGAAAGCGGGAGCATATCACTATCCAGATACCCATAGCTGCGCATATCGTCCACCGTCAGCGTGGGGTCAGGCATCGGGACGGCCTGTTCCAGCTCCAGGAGCATATTATCTGCCGCATCGGTGGGAACAGCGACTGCGCCGGTGATCTGTTCGCTGTCCAAGGGCGGCGTAATCTGCGCCTCCTGTAAATCCTCCAGAATTTTCATATCTGCAAATGTCACCTTGGTTGGTGTCATGCCCTGAATGGCAAATACCTCCGTTCGGACAGCCCCGGCAACAGATGCAACCGGCGAATCTTCAATGGCGCTGCTGTCAATAACACCGCCATCCAGCAGCTTTTTGCTTTCCTTGTCGTAGAGCGAATAGTCCCAACCGCCGTCTGTATGCTGCACATGGAGATATACCGAGCCATCCACAAGATAAAGCGCTTCGTCTGTTTGTGTGGCGCTCACTTCTTCACGATTGATGCCGCGCTCCTTGCAAATCTCCGCAAAGTGCCGGTCAATGTCCGTAATCAGCTCGGAGGCAGTCTTGTTGATGGTTTCCAGACTGGCGCGAAGTTCTTTCAGCTCCTTGCCTTTTGACCATGTGGCGATATAGCCGAAGCTGTTTTCGCCCGTTTCAATGCCGTAATACTGGCAGACCGCATAGGAGATGCTTTCGGCCTCGACCTCCTCGGTGTTACGGCTCTTTTCGCCGGGGACAAGGATCGTCTCACCATCGTCCGCAAGCTCCGTCATGTGTTCGTAGTCGTGGAGCTTGGCGTGGGCAATCTCATGTACGGCGGCGCATACCGTCTGCACCTCACTCATACCGGCGCGGATGGTGATGCTCTGCGCCTTAATGCTGAAAAAGCCGTCCGTATCCCGCGCAACGGGCTTTATCTCTATCGGAACGGGAGAAGCGCGGCGCAGCGCCTCCATGAAAACCTCATACTGCTGCACATTTCCGCTCAGATCGGCGGCAAGCTGGGGCAAGGGCTTTCCCGTAGTTTGTGACACATCAAAGACGGACACCACCTTGAACATGGGAATACGGATTTCCTTTTCCTCAATGATGGCCTTGCCGTTCGCGTCCAGCAGCGGCGCATTGGTTTCCGGGTCGGTCTTGATTTCCTCGACCTTTTTCTTATAGGGCGTGGGAGCAATAATGCGAATCCCTTTTTCGCCCTTCAGGACATTCCTGCCAAACTGATCGCGCCACTTGTTGAAGCCCGCCACATGGGTGGCGTCGGGGCGCTGCATATAGATGAGCATGGTATTATTGACCGAGTAGCGGTGAAAGCGGCTCATGGTGGAGAGATACTGCTGGTACTTATCGCTCTCGAACAGCTCCTTGATGCCATTTTCGATGCTGTCAACGATCTCCCGCATCCGGTCTTTGCTGGTTTGTTTTTCAGCCATGATGATCTCCTTTCAGAAAAAATAGCGCCCCTGCGCAGAAGAAAACACATCCTGCACAGGGGCGATTCTCCGCAGATAGACGTTGTTTTTGAGCTTGCGGATAGAATGACGCAGCCACTTGTGATTCCGCATGGAAAAAGCCTTGCGGCACGGGGCTTTTACGCCCTCTATTTGCGGAGGTTCCAGTATTGTTCACGCTTTCGTTTGGCGTCCTGCTTTCGGCGTTCCTGCTTGGCGCAGGCGGGGCAATATTTGGCGCGATTGGAGGAAGAATAGACCGGCTTACCGCAGACGGCGCAGCGCTTTCCCGGCCTTTCCCGCATCACGTCGGCCAGCAGCTCATGGTCGGCGGGAAGCACCGCGTTTCGGAACCAGCTGCACAGCAGCGAGTAGGAAATACCCTGTACGCAGACGCAAGGCTCTCCATCATCCAGCGCGAGGCAGTTGCCGTGATCGTAATTACAGCAGAGCTTCCGAATGAGCTTCTTGGTGCGGCGGAGCTGCTTGTGATCCATACGCGGCGCATCAGCCATTGTCGAACACCATCTTATAGCCCGCGCGTTGCCCATCATCCTCCAGAAGAACAACGGCGTCATAGGTTTTCCCGGTTTTTTCCGAGTAGCAGCCTTTCAGCGGGGCGCGGCCATTTTTCAAAAGCGCAGCGGCAAGAGATTTCGTCAGCGCCTTTTTCTTGGCGGTGAAAAAGCGGCTGTTTTTCCAGAGAACAAAGGAACAGGCACGGTTCTCGCAGAAAAAGCCTTTCTGTGATTCCGTCACCTCGGCTCCGCAGCGGGGACACTTGCCGACCGTCTCACGCCCGGAGGGAAACAGGACTTCCGCGCCGGGGATGGGCTTGTAGGTCTGCACCAGCTCATTCAGCATGGCGGCGATCCCGTCCATGAAGCTGTCCGGGGAGATTTCACCGCGCTCGATCTCTTTCAGGCGGTGTTCCCATTCAGCGGTGAGCTGCGGAGACTGGAGCTGTTCGGGCAGAACGGTGATAAGCGCCGTGCCGGTGGAGGTGGGCAGCAGATTTGTGATCTTCTTGGACTTCCTGCGCTCCACAAAACCGGAGGACACCAGCTTTTCAATGATACCGGAGCGGGTCGCCGGGGTGCCAATGCCCTTGCGCTCGGCATCATCGGGCATATCCTCCTTGCTCGCGTTTTCCATCGCGGCCAGCAGCGTATCCTCGGTGAAATGCTTGGGCGGCGTGGTTTTTCCGGCCTTGACCGATGCGGCAGATACGGAAATCGTCTGATTCTCCGTTACCACCGGCAGCGCGGGCGCTGCCTCTGCCTGCTCCGGCTCATAGCGCTTCCAGCCGGGAGCAAGGACGGTTTTGCCCTTGGCGGTGAAGCTCTGACCGGCACAGTCCACCGTAATGACCGTTTCTGCGTAGCGATGTGGTTCATCCACCGCACGAAGCAAGCCCCTTGCCGCCAGCTTCAGCACCTCGCGTTCGCCCAGCGGCAGAGAGGCCATATCTACCTTTTCCGCGCTGATGGTGGGAACAATGGCGTGGTGATCGGTGACTTTTTTACTGCTGCATACCTGCTTAGCGCAGATGGTCGGAGGCTTCTCCATGCCGCAGACAGCGGCAGCGGCGGCGACAAGGCCGGGGACGCTGCCCTCCATATCGTCGGTCAGAAAGCGGCTGTCGGTGCGCGGGTAGGTGCAGAGCTTCTTTTCATAGAGGGCTTGAAGATAGTCGAGGGTCTGCTGGGAGGTGTAGCCGAGAACGCGGTTGGCGTCGCGCTGGAGGGAGGTCAAATCGTAGAGCGCGGGCGCTTTCTCAGACTTTTCCTTGCGCTCTACGCTTTTGACGGTTACTGCCTTGCCCTTGCAGGCGTTGGCGATAGCGTCGGCATCCTTTCTGTCCTTCATTCTGTCTGTCGCGGCGGGAAAGCCGCAATCAAGCTGGACGGTGTAGAACGGTTCTGCTACAAATGCGGAGATCTCCGCCTCACGCTGCACCAGCAGCGCCAGCGTGGGCGACATGACGCGCCCGATGTTCAACGTGCGGCCATACGTCAGGGAAAAATACCGTGTGGCGTTGATGCCCACCAGCCAATCGGCCTTGGCACGACAGAGGGCGGATTGATGCAGGCCGTCATAGTTGCGCCCAGACTTAAGCTGCTGGAAGCCGCTGCGGATGGCATCATCCTCCATTGAGGAAATCCAAAGCCGCAGAATGGGCTTGGAGCATCCCGCAAGGCAGTAGACCGTGCGGAAAATCAGCTCACCCTCGCGCCCAGCGTCGCAGGCGTTGACCACCTCTGCCACATCCTCCCGGCGCATCAGCTCCCGCAGAATGTCAAACTGCTTCTGCTTTTCAGAGCGGACGATAAATCGGAATGAGGTGGGGATGATGGGCAGCGCCGCCAGCGTCCATTTGGCATCATCGGCATTGTAAACGGCGGCATCGGCCAGCTCTGCCAGATGCCCGAAGCACCACGACACGATATACCCTCTGCCCTCCAGATACCCATCATGCCGTGATTTTGCACCCAGCACGGCGGCGATGCTCTGTGCCACGGAAGGTTTTTCGGCGATCACAAGGCGCATGGTGCAGCCTCCATTCTCTTTACGTCACGGTAGCAGGGGCGAACGCAGCTCTGTCCGAAGCGCTTGCAGCCGTAGCAGAAGTGTTCCTTGGCAGCGGCGGGAGGGCTGTCCTCCCGCGCTGCTTTCGGCTTCTGCATCATCAGTCGTTCCAGCGGATTATTGGTGAAATATCTCATGCGTCCGTATCCTCCGTAGTATCCTGTTCCGGTTCGTCCTCATACGGCTCAAACTCGTATTCGTCCTCGTCCTCACCGTAGTCATAATCGTCCAGATCGGCGCTGCCCTTGGTCTGCGGCTTGGCCTTTTTCTGCTTGAAGATGTAGAACGCGGCACCGCCGCCCAGCGCAAGGATCAGCAGGACGACGAGGATGCCGCCCACGCCGCTCTTTTTCTCCGGTTCCTCGGCGGCGGGTTCTGTCGGCTCGGTGGGGACTTCGGGCTTTGCCTCCTTGCCCACGCACTCGGTCATGTTGACCGCGCAGACGGGGCAGGATGTATTGACCGCACCGGCCACGCATTTGGTGGTGCAGGAGCAGACGGCGGACGTTTCTTCCTCGCCAGTCAGCGCCATCAGGTCGGCCTCATCCACCTGATTCAAGAAGTGGACGGTTTCTTCGCCCTCATCGTCGCGGTCAATAATCATGTAAAACACATTGCCGTTCTTGCTTTCCAGCGTAATGAACTGTTTTCCTGCCTTGGTGCTGGAGCCAATATCGTCAATCAGCGTCAGATTGCCGTCCGGTGTCAGCGCGTCGCTGCCGCCCGTCATGCCGCCGAGAAGGAGCTGCCAGAGGTCGGCCAGCTCTTTTTCATCAAACGGAAGCGTAATGCCGCCGATACTCACGGTACTGTCGGCGGCGTCGGTGACGGTCAGATAGCTGCCGTACACATAGCCCACACGGGCGGGCAGCAGGATTTTTACCCAATCGCCGTCCCTGCCGATCACATCGACCACCGTGCCATTGGGAAGCTGCGTAAACGCGGTATTGTCCAGTCCCGCGCCGGTGCGGACATTCAGGCTGCCGCCGTTGGTCGTGACCGTGCCGATCTGTTTTGTTTCCTGTGTGTCTGCGGCGCTGCTTTCGGCGGTGGGCAGCGTATCATCGGGATAGTCGCCGCCGCTGGCAAAAGCGGAAACGGGGAAAATCCCGATACACAGGAGCATCAGCAGCAGACTGATAAAAATGCGCGGTGTGTTCTTAGTCATGGTTCAACGCCTCCTTTTCCGAAGTGGCCGGTGCAGGCGCGGCCTGCATACGGCGGAACAGCTCGGCAAACTGCTCCATCGTCATGCCGTTCTCACGCACCATGCCGATGATGTCGGTGTCCTCCAGCTCACGAATCTGCTTTTCCAGCTCGCGGTTGCGGCCTTGCAGATCAGAGATTTTGCCTTTGTTCTTCTCCAGCTCCCCACGGAGCTTCATGATTTTCGGGTTCATATTGTTCTGTTCACTCTCCTTTACGGCAAGCGCCCATAACGGTAGAAATGGGACTGCCAATAGCTTGAATTTAAGTTCGCATAAGAGATCGGATCTCCGCAGTGGATCATCATATTGTTGCCGACGTAGATACCCACATGGCTGACGCCGGGGGTATCATAGGTTCCGGTGAAAAACACCAGATCGCCCGGTTTGACATTGTCAGAGGATACGGGCGTACAGATATTGCAAAGTCCCTGCGCACCCAGCCTACCCACATCCCAACCGGAATGATTGATGACCCAACTGACGAAGCCCGAACAGTCAAACGAGGTGGAGGGGCTGCTGCCGCCCCAAACATAGGGGTAGCCGAGATACTTTTCCGCTTCCTTGATGATGGCGGCAAACACCTCATCGTCCAGCGCCTCCGGGGGAATGTCGTAGTCGGTATAGCTGCCCTCCACATACTTGCCGATGTAGCCTGAACCGGGGAACAGGTCGGGACGGTTGCCGAGGGTGGCCATATAGGTGGCGTACATTCCGAGCTGTTCCTCGCTCATAATGTAGACGGGAACATGAGAGAGGTTGAAGTTTTCCAGCGTGACCGTGCAGATGTAGTAGTCATACGGCACCTGATAGGTGTCCGTATGGGTGTTGCCGTCCGCGTCCGTCCATGTGTCGGTTTCTGTGCGGTAGCGGGTTTCCACCACCACATCCTCGGTCAAAATGTACTGGCGGTCAAAGAGCATTTGGAGCGTACCCTGCACCTCATCCAGCGTCCATTCCCCTTGATGCAGCGCTGTAATCATGGAAATGAGTACATAGGGGTCATGCTCGATGGTGTCCAGATCAAAGTGGTACTCATCGTAGTCGTGGGTGCTTTCGTAGGTGTCGAGGTAGCGCTGAAGCTCTGTCTCCATCGCGCAATACTGCGCCTCCGCGCCCAGCATATCGGCATCCTGCGACGGATAGGTACTGGCCGCGATCCCGGAGCCGACGCCATCCATTATCACCGAGCAGGAGGACAGGCCGTTGAGCAGAAATGCCAGCATCAGCAGAATTGCGGCGGCAATGGCAAAGCCGCGCCGGTGTTCCCACACATATTTGCCCGCTTTCTCAGCCTTTTCAGCGGCTTTTTTCGCGGCCTTGGCGGTATTCTCTGCCGCCTTTGCCGTAGTCTGCGCCGCCTGATTGTGCTTGGCAGCGGCATACTGCTTCTTAATTGCCTGCTTCTGCTGCCATTTGGAAACGGGATTGCTGGTGGGGCTGTCGATCTCCGCTTTCTTCTGGAGCGCGTCAAGATTGGCTCGTTCCAGCTTTTTCTCTGCACGGATGGCAGCACGATAAGGCTTGAGCTGATGGGCGCGGTGGGCAGACTGCACCAGCCGCCCGCCGCTCTCCACGGCTTGCTCTACCTTGTGCGCGGCCTCTACGCCTACATTGTCATCCTCGCTCTGCCGCACCTCCCGGTGAACCTGAGAGAGAATGAGGTTGGCGGGGGCATCTCGCACGGCATGGGTCAGCTTGGAGGGCGGCTTTTTCTTATCCACTTCCTCAAAACGGAGCTGCGTTTTGACCTTGCCGGTGGCCGGATTAAAGCCGCGTTCCTTTTCGACCACGGTTTTCTTGGGGATTTTCGCCTGCGCCTTATCCGCCTTGGCCTCCGCTTTTTTTACCCGCTTGATGGGCTTTTCCAGCTTCGGCTCGGCAAGATCGGCGTCGGAAAACTGCAAACGCGGTTCTCTTTTCATGCCGACGCCACCTCTTGCGGTTTGGTGGTCATGACGCGGTACAGCTCGGTGTCCTTCGGGAAGTGGTCAATGAAGGGCAGGATCGTGTTGCCGTAGAACAGCAGCCCCTCGCCCTCGCCGGAGTGGGTCACATAAGAAAGCTGATGCGGCGAAATGTTGAGCTGCTTTGCGAGAATCTGCCGGTCGCCAGCGGCCTGATTGAGCATATAGATGAAATCGCTGTTCTCAAAGATGTTCTCAACCTCGCGGCTGGATAACAGGTCTTTGACATTTTGCGTGATCCCGGTGGGGATGCCGCCCCATTTGCGATAGCGCTTCCAGATTTCGACACTGTACGAAGCCGTCTGTTCCTCCTTCAAAAGAAGATGGAACTCGTCGAGATAATAGCGGGTCGTTTTATGGGCGGCGCGGTTGATGGTCACACGGTTCCAGACCTGATCCTGCACCACCAGCATCCCGATTTTTTTGAGCTGCTTGCCCAGCTCCTTGATGTCATAGCAGACGATGCGGCTGTTCACATCCACATTCGTGTGATGGTTGAACACATTCAGCGAGCCGGTGACGTAGATTTCCAAAGCAGTGGCGATGTACTGCGCTTCCTTTTCATCCTGCGCACGGAGGGCGTTATACAAGTCCTCCAGCAGCGGCATATTCTCCGGCTTCGGGTCGTTGAGGTAATCCCGGTAGACGATGCGCACACAGCGGTCGATGATGGTCTTTTCCACAGGGGCAAGCCCGTCCTTGCCGCCGACGATCAGCTCGCACAGCGACAAAATGAAGTCGGATTTCAGGCTCAGCGGGTTATCATCGTCGCTGTAATCCAGATTCAAGTCCATCGGATTGATATAGCAGGGCGAACCGTCGTAGCCCTTGCCGGTGGGCGACAGCTTAATGACCTGACCGTGCAGACGCTCCACCAGCGGTGTATATTCACCTTCCGGGTCACAGATGATGATGTCATCCTTGGGGCAGATGAGAAACGCATTGGTGATCTCACGTTTTGCCGAAAACGACTTGCCGCTGCCGGGAGTGCCTAAAATCAGGCCGTTGGGATTTTTCAGCAGCTTCCGGTCTACCATGATGAGGTTGTTGGACAGGGCGTTGATGCCGTAGTACAGCGCCTCCGAACCGCTCTGGAACAGCTCCTGCGTGGTGAAGGGGACGAAGATCGCTACGCTGGAGGTGGTCAAGCCCCGCTGAATCTCAATCTGATTCAGCCCCAGCGGGAGGCTGCTCATCAGTCCTTCTTCCTGCTGAAAGTCCAGCCGGGTCAGCGCACAGTTATATTTCTGCGCGATGCTGGAGGTCTGGAAGATGTTGTTGTCAAGCTGCCGGGGCGTGTCTGCCGTGTTGAGAATGAGGAAGGTCAGCAGAAACATTCGCTCGTTGCGGGACTGCAAATCCTGCAACAGCTTCTTGGCCTCTGCGCCGTAGGTAGCAAGGTCGCTTGGAATGATGTCCATGTCGTACCCGGCGCGGACGGCCTTCTTCTGTTCTTCGATTTTGGATTTGTCGAGATCGGTGATCTTGCGCTTGACGGTCTTGATGGCGTTGACCTGATCCACAGACTGCACATGGAGGTTGACGAGGACGCTGCTCTCCATATCCAGAAAGTCCGCCAGCATCCGGTCATTCAGCTCCGGTGCCAGAATCTGCACGAAGCTGATCGCGCCCAGCTTTTTGCCCATACGAAACTGCCTGCCGGTCTTGAACTCAAAGGAGCTGGGCGCGATAAAGTCCTTGGTGGACAGCCCGGAGGGAGCCAGCCAGTCCCACGAAAAGCGGAACGGCTCCTGCTCGTCCATCCGCAGAATGTCGTGCATGACGTGCAGGCGCTCGAAACCGTTCAGCGGCGCAGCCACAACGCCCAACCGCTTGAAGTTGTTCAGAAGGTCGGTTTCGATGCGCTCCAAACGGGGCTTGGCAGCGCGGAGGTTGTCGGCTTCAACGCCGAACGTGAGATACTTGGTCTTAATGAGGCCGTTGTTGCCGCGGGCAAGCTGATTTTGCAGCATACCGGCGTACTCGGCGCGGATGCCGTCAAACTCGTCCCCGCAGGGCGGAATGGAAATGCTCTGTGCAAAGGTTTCCTGCGAAGCCGAGAGGTTCACAAAGGAAAGCTGGAATTGCACGGAGCTGTCAAAGTAGTTCAGGAAATCGCACCACGCCTCGAAGATGGCGGTTTTGTCCTCGTTCTGCGAGAGCTGGTAGTTGATGTCCTGATACTGGATTGTTTTGGTGTAGCGCGTATTGGTCACACGACAGATGCCGTCCGGCCACATACGCTGATACGGGATGCTGTCCTGCGCCGATTTTTCTTTCTTATCCGTTCGGTTCGCTCTTGCGATGGCGGCTTCGATCTGTTTTCGTTCGGCGCGGGTCAGCTTTTTCTTTTCGGACAATTTGATACACCTCCCGGTCTAACTGGTTTTGCCGCTCCAGAACGGCATAAAAATTGTTGGTCTTATACGGGCGCTGCTTCGGCCTCTGGAAACACACGCGGTAGATGTTGCGGATGACGACCTCCAACGGCTGACCGTTCTTTTCATACATGGCGAACAGCATGGCCGGGATCATCACCACCATCATCACCATTGCGGCGGGGCTGGTGCCGATGCTGCCCTTGAGCAAGAAGAAAAGCGGTACGCCGATGAGTGCGCCGCTTCCGAAGCAGATAAGCTGCCGTTTCGTGAGGTTGAATAGCACCTTGGTCTTAACTTTGGTTAAGTCCTTTGGGACGTTGACATAGGCCATAGAAATCCCCCTTTACAAGAGCTTTTCATATCGAAGTTTCATCTGCGCCGGGTACAAAGCGGAGGCGGGCTTACGGCTGCCTGTCCAGCATTTGCCGCCTGCCATGCCTGCACAGCTCCAGCCAGCGGCGCGGAGACTGCTGCCGCTCTCGCTATCCAGCGTATAGGTGATGATCTTGCGGTATCCCATTGCCTTTGCCGCCCGCGCGGATGCGGCATAAAGGATGCTGCAAGCATTCTTCTCACCGGTGGTGCAAAGGCGATTGACCTCCAATGTCCAGCCATCATCCAGATACCGGCTCACAGGACGGCCTACGATTGCAACACCGACAAGCTCTCCATCCTTGGCACAGCCGATGGAAAATTTATGCCCAGCAGTTGCCTTATGGTGCCGGTGATGCGCATTGACAAATGCGTTCGCTGTTGCAAGCGCGACGGGCGTGAGTGTCAGCATGGTATCACCCCCGTTAATGTGCATTGAATACGGACTTGGCAAGGCTGCTCGTTTTGAACAGGCAGAAGCACAGCAGCACCGTGT
>OQVN01000040.1_pt1 | contig 46167 bp, 33 predicted proteins | sample 1691621 | NCBI WGS metagenome assembly OQVN01 (sample SAMN03418278, study PRJEB22391) | human gut metagenome | biome: human-gut; feature: organic feature; material: feces | host: Homo sapiens | place: Tanzania | collected 2013-01 | reverse complement strand
TTTATCGCCAAAGAGATAGTTATGTTAAGCAACGGTAAAATAATAAGGAGTGGTTCTCCGTCAAAGCTGCTTCAGGAGCTTGATGGAAAGGTATGGAATATTTTTTTATCGGATAATGAGATAGATGAGGTAAACACTGTATACAAGGTGAGCAATATTTCAAGGGATGCAGACGGTGTCATAGCCCGCATTATTGCCGATTCGTATGATGGCAGATGGCAGAAGGAGGCTGTGAGGCCAAATCTTGAGGACTTGTATTTGTATCTTAATGGGGATTGAAAATGGATATAGTAAAAAACGAAATATGTAAACTATTGACTAAAAGAACAGTGCTTATTCTTTTGTTTTTGCTTGTTCTTAATCCTGTTCTTGGGCTGTATACCATGAATACCGTAAATGATGATGGGTATACAGGTAAGGACTACAGCGCGCTGTATGGCGAAATAAGCAATTACAGCCGCAAGGAGGTTTTGCCGGAAATTGAACAAAGGCAGATGACGGCAGAAGCTTATGGCAGGATTAGTCTGTGCAGCAGGGTATACAAGGAAGTAGGAGCATGTCTTTCTTATGATGAGTATCTCGACTCTGTCAATGAAAAGGCTGATGAGATTTCGATTATGAATAAGTTTTCCGGCAATGGAGGCTTTGCAGAGAAAAATGCTGCTAAAACGAGCAGAGTCTACAGTAAGCTTAAAGGTACAGTGCCTGAGGTTATTGATGCATCGGGACTTTTGAATATTACAGACAATGAGCTTACCGACTATGTGGCTGTGATTATGCTTTTTATCATTGCACTCAACCTTGTTTTTTATGAAAAAAGCGAGAACCAGCTTGCGCTGCTTAGGACAACTGCAAGGGGCAGAAGGCAGCTTATGGCGTCAAAGTCATTTGTGATGATTATGGCGGTCATTCTTATCACTTTGCTGTTGTATGGCATCAATGCAGTCATAAGCATGTGCTTTTACAATCCGATAAATCTGAAAAATCCGCTTCAAAGTGTTTATCTGTACTATGGCAGTCCGTTTAAGCTTAGTATAGGACAATTTCTGGCATGCTATTTTCCTGTGAAAATAATAAGCTTTATATTGCTTGGCATGTTTTTTATGCTGATATGCGCAGTGCTTGACAATATTATATTTGTGTTCGTTGCTTCGGCAGTGACCGTGGTGATTGAGACTATCTGTTACACAACGATTTCAGGAACCAGCTTTTTAGCCTTCCTTAAGTACATAAATATCATGTATGGAGTCAGGACAGGCAGACTTTTTTCTGATTATGTCAATATCAATCTGTTTGGATATCCGATTAATACATGGGTATTGTACGGCATATTCTGGCTTGTAGGTATAGCTGTATGTATTTTTGCGGTTACAAATTATCTCAATTCGGTGCATGAGAAAAAGCAGTTTATACTGCCGGGCTTTGCCTGCGGCAAAAATACAGGCTGTCATACATCTTTATTTTTGCACGAATGCTACAAGGCGCTTGTTCCGGGAAGAGTGTTACTTATATTGATTGCGGCAGCTCTTTTTGTGATATGGTGGAATCCGGCAGAGAAGCTTTCCTTTGACTCAATTGATGAGGTGTATTACAAGGAATATATGGACAAATATTATGGACCTTTAACTTCCAAAACAAATGAGCTTCTGGATGAAGAAAGAGTAAAATACGACAGACTGTCGGATAACATTGCTTCCGATATGGAGCAGGGGAAGAGTGAAAGCTATATCAATATAAAGTATAAGGATGAATTGAGCAGACAGGAGGCGTTCAACAAGCTTACAGCTCATGTGGATTACCTTAAGACGTTAAATGAGGGCTGGCTGTTTTTTGAAAAGGGCTATGATATCCTTACTGACAGAACAGACTTCAAAAACCGTGATACAGCACAGGCCTTTGTGTATGTTATTCTCCTAATAGCAATAGCCTGCGGTATATGTGGAGCGGATTATGCAAACCATGAAATCCGTCTTTTAAGAACTACCCGCCGTGGCAGGAAACAGCATATGGGAATCAAATGCATACTTGGTTTTTTGGGTACTGTCACAGCATTTACACTTGTATACATTGTGCGGCTGTGCAATGTGCTTTTGGCATATGGCACGCAGGGACTTAACGCTCCGGCGGCAAGTATGGAGCATCTGTGGCGTGTTTCACAGAATATATCGGTAGGGCAGTATATACTTATCATAATGCTGATGCGCTTTGTAGGGGGATTGCTGGTTGGCCTGTTCGTTTTTGCAATGTTTAAATACTTAAGAAGCGGCATGTCTGTGATTATATCATGCGTCCTTTTTATTGTGCTGCCACTGGCGCTTGTGGCTTTTGGGGTGACGAATGCGCAGTATCTGCTGTTTAATCCACTGCTTCTTGGAAATATATTCTAAAATATATTTTAAATTCATTAGGAAAAACATTACAGATTGTTCCAATGAAATAAAATAAAAGCATCTATTCGGAAAAATCAGGATAGATGCTTTTTTGTAATTATGCCAAGTAAAAATCTGTGATGCGGTCCATGCGTGCCCCCATATTCATAAGCAGTGCATCCGCAATAGTAATTGCAGCCATAGCTTCAACAACAACAACCGCACGTGGCACGATAATCGGGTCATGACGTCCCTTGATGGAAATCTCTATATCTTCACCGGATTTATTTACAGTGTGCTGTGTAGCTGCGATTGAAGGAGTAGGCTTTATGGCGGCTCTGAAAATAAGCGGTGAGCCGTCTGTCATGCCGCCGAGAGTACCACCGGAGTGATTTGTCTCTTTTGAAACAGCGCCATCCCTCATAATAAAGGCATCATTGTTTGTAAGTCCGGTTGCCTTTGCTGCATCAAAGCCATCGCCGATTTCGAAGCCCTTTACAGCTCCGATAGACATAATAGCCTTTGCCAGATTGGCATCAATTTTCTCGAATACAGGATCACCGAGCCCGACAGGAAGACCTGTGATGACACATTCACATACACCGCCTGAGGAATTGAGTGATTTAAGGCATTCCTCCAGATATCCAGAAGCCTTTAGTGCTGCATCGGCATCAGGCATATATAGTGAATTGTTGTAAATCTCATGGGCATCAAAATTAACCTCATTAATTGTAACAGGACCTATTGATCTGGTGTATGTAAGAAATTTTATGCCAAGGCCCGAGAGCATCTTTACAGCGATAGCACCTGCTGCAACACGGCCTATTGTCTCACGTCCCGAAGAACGACCACCGCCTCGGTAGTCTCTGAAGCCGTATTTCTCATCAAAGCAAAAGTCAGCATGCCCCGGACGATAGTACGAAGCAATCTCACTGTAATCCTTTGATTTCTGATTTTTATTCCACACAACCATAGAAACAGGTGTACCTGTAGTCTTTCCCTCAAACACGCCGGAGAGAATCTCAACAGCGTCATCCTCCTTGCGGGGAGTAGTGAACTTGGACTGTCCCGGCTTTCTTCGGTTTAAGAATATCTGAATATCCTCCTCACATAGCTCAAGCCCCGCAGGAACGCCGTCCACAACGACACCTAAGCCCTTTCCGTGTGATTCTCCCCATGTTGTTACCTTAAAAATATTTCCGTATGATGAACCTGCCATGATGAACTCCTTTTTATGATAATAGGTATATTATAAGTAATACCAAGTTGAATAGTCAAGAAAACTATGATATTATTTTATTTAGATAACTTTCGAGCAAAAGAAGAAGGAGTAAAAACATGGAATTTAACGGGGTATTTCACCAGGCATACGACAACTACTGCTATCCTTTAAATGAGGATGAATTAATCATAAATATAAAGACCGGTTATGATGTGAAGGAAGTAAATATCATACTCGGTGACCCATTCGCAGCCGGTATCCTGGGCGGCGGGGAGACCTGGAATGGCGATAAGCAGCCGATTATATTTAAAAAGAAATTAAAGCACCAGATATGGTGGACCACCACGGTAAAGCCACAGTTCAAGAGACTTAAATATTACTTCGAGCTCATCACAGAGGACGAGAGATGGTTTTACTTTGAGGATGGATTTGTGAGCGCAGAGCAGATGGCACTTGAGGGCAGGAGCCGCCAGTGCTTTGTATTCCCATGGATGAATCCGTGTGATATTCCGGTCACACCGAAGTGGGTAAATGACACTATATGGTATCAAATATTTCCGGATAGATTCTGCAATGGAGACCACTCAATAGATCCTGACTATGTTGTTCCATGGAGAAACAGGGGCAAGGTCAAAAATGAGGAGTGCTTCGGCGGAGACCTCGCAGGAATCATTCAAAAGCTTGATTACTTAAAGGAGCTTGGAATAAACGGAATCTACCTGACACCGATAAACGAGTCGCCGAGCAATCATAAGTACGATACAACGGATTATGCAAAGATAGACCCGCGCTTTGGCGATGAAGAGACCTTTAAGAGCCTTGTGCTGGAAGCGCATAAACGCGATATGAGAATCATGCTTGACGGAGTGTTCAACCACTGTGGCTATTATTTTGCACCGTGGCAGGATGTTCTGGCAAAGGGAGCGGATTCAGAGTATTATGACTGGTTTATGATCAATGAATGGCCTCTTGACTTTAAGCATGGAGCGGCTAAAAAGGGACAGTTTTATACGTTTGGCTTTTTTGACAATATGCCAAAGCTCAATACAAATAATCCGGCGGTGCGAAAATACTTTATCGATATCTGCGCCAACTGGGTAGAAAATTATCATATAGACGGACTGCGCCTTGATGTGGCAAATGAAGTGTCACACCGCTTCTGCAAGGAGCTTAGGGCAAGGCTTAAGGAAATCAATCCGGATATTTACATTTTGGGCGAAATATGGCATAATGCTCTTCCGTGGCTGCGCGGAGATGAGTTCGATGCGGTTATGAACTATCCGCTTGGAGAGAGCATCAAGGATTTCTGGATAGACAAGAGCCAGACAAATCAGGATTTTGAGTATACTATAAACAGATGTTATACCAACTACATGCAGCAGACCAATGATGTGCTTTTCAATCTGCTTGATTCACATGATACAAAGCGCCTTCGCTCTGATACAAAGAATCTCGACCAGTACTTTGCACAGCTTGCGGTACTTTTTGCCATGCCGGGCAGCCCATGTATATATTACGGCACTGAGATTGCCATGCCGGGCAGCTATGACCCTGACTGCAGACGATGTATGCCGTGGGAGGATATCGAGGCAGGCAAGTTTAAGGAGCGCATTGAGATGGTATCAAAGCTCATTCATTTAAGAGCGAGTGAGCCGCTTTTAAAGGGCAGAAACTTCCATTTCCCTGACGATTTTGCTGACAATCCAAGGGTTATACAGTTCAGAAAGATGGGCTGGGTGGATACATATGTGGAGGTTATAGTCAACTGCTCTGATGAGGATATTGAGGTGCCAAAGGACGGCGAAGTGCTCTTTGAGAGGCATTGCATAGATACCACACTGCTGACCAACGGAATATTAATCCGAAAGATTGTGGGCAATGGCGATAAGTAAAAGAAACAGGAGAATTAAATTACAATATGGCTAAATATGAGTTACTAAAACAGGAGGGACGTGCCAAGAGAGGTACCTTCCACACTGTGCATGGAGATATACAGACCCCTGTATTTATGAATGTGGGAACAGTCGGCGCGATAAAGGGCGCTGTCTCTACGGACGATTTAAAGGAGATAAAGTGTCAGGTTGAGCTGTCAAATACATATCACCTGCATGTAAGAACCGGAGATAAAATCATTAAAGAGCTTGGCGGATTGCACAAATTCATGGTGTGGGACAGACCAATCCTTACAGATTCCGGCGGATTTCAGGTGTTTTCACTCGCCGGTCTTCGCAAAATAAAGGAGGAGGGCGTGTACTTCAACTCGCATATTGACGGTGCCAAGATATTTATGGGACCTGAGGAGAGCATGCAGATACAGTCAAACCTCGGCTCCACGATAGCTATGGCATTTGACGAGTGCCCATCGAGCGTTGCAGACAGACAGTATGTGACAAACTCTGTAAACAGGACCACACGCTGGCTTGAGAGGTGCAAAAAGGAGATGGCGCGCTTAAACAGCTTACCTGATACCATCAACAAGGAGCAACTTTTGTTCGGCATCAATCAGGGTGCTATTTATGATGATATCAGAATTGACCATGCAAAGCGCATTTCTGAGCTTGAACTGGACGGCTATGCTGTCGGCGGGCTGGCTGTAGGAGAGAGCCATGAGGAGATGTATCATATTCTTGATGAGACAGTACCGCACCTGCCGGTGAATAAGCCTACATACCTGATGGGAGTAGGAACTCCTGCCAATATACTTGAGGGCGTTGAGAGAGGAATCGACTTCTTTGACTGTGTATATCCAAGCAGAAACGGACGTCACGGACATGTATACACGAATCACGGCAAGCTGAATCTGTTCAACCAGAAGTATCAGAAGGATATGCGCCCTATAGAGGAGGGCTGTAACTGTCCTGCCTGCCGCACATATTCGCGTGCATACATCAGGCATCTTTTAAAGGCAAAGGAGATGCTCGGAATGAGACTGTGCGTGCTCCATAACCTGTATTTCTACAACAACATGATGGAGGAGATAAGGGATTCACTTGATGCAGGCCGTTTTGCCTCGTACAAGGCTGAAAAGCTCTATGGCATGACACAGGGAGAACAGAGCTAGCCGGTAAATATAAAAAATCTCGAAAATGATAAAAAATCCTTGCCGTTAGCACGTTTAACGTGTATTATGGTAATAGTGCTTAAAACACATCAATTATAGAATATTTAGGAGGAACAATTGATGACATCAATTTTAGCAAACGGTCAGGCAGCAGGAACAGTTGGAATGATTGTCTGGTTAGTAGTACTTTTCGCAGTTATGTATTTTCTTATGATCCGTCCACAGAAGAAGGAGCAGAAGAAAAAGGAGCTTATGCTTAAAGAGGTTGCAACAGGAGATACAGTTCTCACAACAAGTGGATTCTACGGTACAGTTATCGATATCGAGGACGATACTGTAATCGTTGAGTTTGGTAACAACAAGAACTGCCGTATTCCAATGCAGAAGGCAGCTATCGCTGACCTTGAGAAAGCAGAGGATTCAGCTAAATAATGCAGATTTGTAAAGCCGTCACATAAGTGGCGGTTTTCTTATTATCCGCATCTCTTGCAATAATAATAAAAAACTGTTATTATAGTATGCAGTTATTATAAGCTGCAGTTATAAATTGCATGAAAAAGTAAAATATCCCGGCATATTGAAATAACTACTTTAATGCTTTAATATAAGAATATGTATTTTTATGTAAAAGAGGTAAGAAATTATGGAATATAAAGTTGGTGTAATTTCCGGAGACGGAATCGGACCGGAGATAGTCGCTGAGGCAAAGAAGGTATTGGATAAGATAGCAGACAAGTATGGACACAGCTTCAACTACACAGATATCCTGATGGGTGGCTGCTCAATTGATGCAACAGGTGTTCCTCTTACAGACGAGGCTATTGCGACTGCTCTTGATTCAGATGCAGTGCTGATGGGTTCGATCGGCGGAAACACAGCCACATCACCGTGGTACAAGCTTGCTCCGCAGCTTCGCCCGGAGGCAGGACTTTTAAAGCTTAGAAAGTCACTCAATCTGTTTGCAAACCTTAGACCTGCATATCTGTACAAGGAGCTTGCGGCAGCATGTCCGCTCCGCGCTGATATCATCGGAGACGGTTTTGATATGATGATTATGCGTGAGCTTACGGGAGGCCTGTACTTCGGAGCCAGAGAGACAAAAGAGGTGGACGGAGTTGTTACAGCCACAGATACACTGACATACAATGAGAATGAAATCAGAAGAATCGCAAAGCGCGGCTTTGATATAGCCATGAAGAGAAGAAAAAAGGTCACATCCGTAGACAAGGCGAATGTGCTTGATTCTTCCAGATTATGGAGAAAGATCGTCGAGGAGGTCGCAAAGGATTATCCGGAGGTTACATACGAGCATATGCTTGTTGATAACTGTGCAATGCAGCTTGTCAAGGATCCTAAGCAGTTTGATGTTATCCTCACAGAGAACATGTTCGGCGATATTTTATCAGATGAAGCAAGTATGGTGACTGGTTCAATCGGTATGCTTTCATCTGCAAGCCTTAACGATACAAAATTCGGACTTTACGAGCCAAGTGGCGGATCTGCTCCTGATATCGCAGGAAAGGGCATTGCAAATCCTATCGCAACAATCCTTTCAGCAGCCATGATGCTTCGCTATTCATTTGATCTGGACAAGGAAGCACAGGCAATCGAAGATGCTGTAAAGCAGGTGCTTAAGGAGGGCTACAGGACAATCGACATCATGCCACAGCCGGGTGAGACTACAGAGGGTATCACACAGGTAGGCACAGCACAGATGGGGGATCTCATCGCAGAACGTGTGTAGCTGCATGACTTATAATAGACAGCTAACAGGTTATAGATATGCAGATTGTTGTGTATACAGTAGTAATGATGAAGTACTCAAAGAAATAGTCGGAGATAAATAAGGAGATAAAATATGATAAGTGATAACGCAAGAGCCGGAATGCAGCAGGCACCGGCAAGAAGTTTATTTAATGCTCTTGGTTTTACACCGGAGGAAATGAAAAAGCCTATGGTCGGAATCGTAAGCTCATTCAATGAGATTGTTCCGGGCCATATGAATATAGACAAAATCGTTGAGGCTGTAAAGCTTGGAGTTGCAGAGGCAGGAGGAGTGCCTGTAGTATTTCCTGCAATTGCAGTCTGCGATGGTATTGCAATGGGACATGTGGGTATGAAATATTCCCTTGTCACAAGAGATCTGATTGCAGATTCTACAGAGTGTATGGCAATCGCTCATCAGTTTGATGCACTTGTAATGGTTCCAAACTGTGACAAGAACGTGCCGGGACTTCTGATGGCGGCTGCACGTCTTAATCTGCCTACAGTATTTGTATCAGGCGGACCAATGCTCGCAGGCCACGTAAAGGGCAGAAAGAGAAGCCTTTCATCGATGTTTGAGGCTGTCGGCTCATACGCTGCTGGTACTATGACTGAGGATGATGTATGTGAGTATGAGAACAAGGTATGTCCTACCTGTGGTTCATGCTCGGGAATGTACACAGCTAACTCTATGAACTGTCTTACAGAGGCACTTGGTATGGGACTTCGCGGAAACGGAACAATACCTGCTGTATATTCAGAGCGTATCCGTCTTGCAAAGCATGCGGGAATGGCTGTTATGGATATGTACAACAAGGGCATCAAGGCGAGAGATATCATCACAAAGGATGCAATAATGAACGCACTCACAGTTGATATGGCACTCGGCTGCTCTACAAACTCTATGCTTCATCTTCCGGCTATCGCTCATGAGATAGGCTTTGATTTTGATATCAGCTTTGCAAATCCAATCAGTGAGAGGACACCAAATCTCTGCCACCTTGCCCCGGCAGGTCCTACATATATGGAGGACTTAAACGAGGCCGGCGGTGTGTGGGCTGTCATGAAAGAGCTTGCTGATATCGGACTTTTAAATACAGATTGTATGACTGTTACAGGAAAGACAGTTGGAGAGAATATAAAGAATGCAGTCAATAGAGACCCTGAGGTCATCAGACCGGTAGACAATCCATATTCAAAGACCGGAGGACTTGCAGTGCTTAAAGGAAATCTGGCTCCGGACGGCTCTGTAGTAAAGCGTTCGGCAGTTGTCGATGAGATGATGGTTCATGAGGGCCCTGCAAGAGTATTTGACTGCGAGGAGGATGCAATTGCAGCAATAAAGGGCGGCAAGATCGTAGAGGGTGATGTGGTTGTCATCAGATACGAGGGACCAAAGGGCGGCCCTGGAATGAGAGAGATGCTTAACCCTACATCCGCTATTGCCGGAATGGGACTTGGAAGCTCTGTAGCGCTTATCACAGACGGACGTTTCTCAGGAGCTTCAAGAGGAGCCTCAATAGGTCATGTTTCACCTGAGGCCGCAGTAGGCGGACCAATCGCCTTAGTTGAAGAGGGAGATATCATAAAGATTGATATTCCAAACATGAAGCTTGAGCTTGATGTGTCAGATGAGGTGCTTGCCGAGCGTAAGGCAAAGTGGCAGCCAAGGGAGCCGAAGGTTACAACAGGCTATTTGAAGAGATACGCATCGCTTGTTACATCAGGAAACAGAGGAGCCATCCTTGCACTTCCTGGCGAGCAGAACGCGTAGTATATATTTTGATAGAAAATTCAGTACGAAATTTAGCTTTTACGTATTTTCGTATAAGAAAAAGAGGAATACAAGATGCAGTTAACAGGATCACAGGTTATTATAGAATGCTTAAAAGAACAGGGTGTTGACACAGTATTCGGTTATCCGGGAGGAGCCATCCTTAATGTCTATGACGAGCTCTACAAGCATCCGGAAATTAAGCATGTGCTGACCTCCCATGAGCAGGGAGCGAGCCATGCGGCCGACGGCTATGCGAGAAGCACCGGAAAGGTTGGCGTCTGTCTGGCTACAAGCGGACCGGGCGCGACAAACCTTGTCACAGGAATTTCGACAGCTTACATGGATTCGATTCCGATTGTCGCAATCACATGTAATGTCGGAGTCTCGTTACTTGGAAAGGACAGTTTTCAGGAGATAGATATTGCCGGAATTACAACACCTGTAACCAAATACAGCTTTATTGTAAAGGATGTCGAGAAGCTTGCGGATACAATACGCAGAGCCTTTGACATAGCAAGAAAAGGCAGACCGGGTCCTGTGCTTGTGGATATTCCAAAAAATGTTACGGCAGATCTGGTAGAGTACACCAAGCAGGAGATAAAGCTCCCTGAGCGTGAGACAGAAACAATTACAGACAGTGACATTGACAATGCAATTGAACTCATAAAAGCATCCAAAAAGCCATATATATTTGTTGGAGGCGGAGTGGTTCTCTCCGGAGCAAGCAAAGAGCTTAAGGAGTTTGTTGACAAGGTGAATGCACCGGTTTGCGATACACTGATGGGCAAGGGCGCATATGACGGCACAAGTGATAACTACACAGGCATGCTTGGTATGCACGGCACAAAGACCTCAAACCTTGGAGTTTCGGAGTGCGACCTTCTGATTGCGATTGGTACACGTTTTTCGGACAGAGTGCTTGGCAATCCTAAAAAGTTTGCAGACCAGGCCAAGATATTACAGTTTGATGTAGACGCAGCAGAGATCAATAAAAATATCCGTGTTACATCGAGTGTTATAGGTGATGTGAAGGAAATTCTTACACGCATCAACGAAAAGCTCACACAGCTTGACCACAATTCGTGGGTTGAGCATGTGCTTGCATATGCAAAGACTTTCCCTCTTACATATCACAAGGAGGGGCTTAGCGGACCATTTGTTATTGAAAAAATCTATGAAATGACAAAAGGAAATGCTATAATGGTTACTGAGGTCGGTCAGCATCAGATGTGGGCAGCCCAGTATTACAAATACAGCAAGCCAAGAACACTTCTTACATCAGGAGGTCTTGGTACTATGGGATACGGTCTCGGTGCTGCAATCGGTGCCCAGACAGCAAATCCTGACAGGACTGTAGTAAATATTGCAGGTGACGGATGCTTCAGAATGAACATGAACGAGCTTGCAACAGCTTCAAGAGAAAAGCTTCCTCTTATAGAGGTTATAATAAACAACCATGTACTTGGAATGGTACGCCAGTGGCAGACTCTTTTTTACGAGAAGCATTACTCGGCAACCGTACTTGATGATGGTGTGGATTATGTAAAGCTTTCAGAGGCAATGGGAGCCACCGCACGACGTGTTAAGACCCAGGAAGAATTTGAAAAAGCATTTGCAGATGCCTTAAAGAGCAAGACACCGTTTGTTATCGATTGTATCATTGATTCAGATGACAAGGTATGGCCTATGGTTGCACCGGGCAAGCCTATCGACGAGTCTTTCGATGAAGAGGACTACAATGCGACACAAGGAGGAAATTAGAGTGAGTAGAGTTTACAATTTTTCAGCAGGACCTGCAGTTTTACCTGAGGAGGTATTGCAGGAAGCAGCAGCAGAGATGATGGATTATAAGGGAAGCGGAATGTCGGTTATGGAGATGAGCCACAGATCAAAATGGTTTGATGACATCATCAAGGATGCCGAGAAGGATCTCCGTGAGCTTATGAATATACCTGACAATTACAAGGTACTTTTCCTTCAGGGTGGTGCTTCACAGTTCTTCGCTGAGGTACCTATGAACCTTATGAAAAATAAAAAAGCAGGATACATTATCACAGGTCAGTGGGCTAAAAAGGCCTTTGCAGAGGCTAAGATTTACGGAGATGCCGTAGAGCTTGCTTCATCAGCAGATGAGACCTTCTCATACATACCTGACTGCTCAGATTTACCGATCACAGATGATATGGACTATGTATACATCTGCGAGAACAATACTATCTACGGAACAAAGTACAAGAAGCTTCCTAACACAAAGGGAAAGAACCTTGTAGCTGATGTTTCTTCATGCTTCTTATCAGAGCCTGTAGATGTATCAAAGTATGCTGTTATCTATGGCGGAGTACAGAAGAATGTAGGACCTGCCGGAGTTGTTATAGCAATTATCAGAGAGGACCTTATCACAGATGATTGTCTCCCTGGCACACCAACCATGCTCAAGTGGAAGACTCAGGCCGATAATGATTCTCTTTACAATACACCACCATGCTACGGCATCTATATCTGTGGCAAGGTATTCAAATGGCTCAAGAAGATGGGCGGTCTTTCAGTTATGAAGGAGAGAAATGAGGAGAAAGCCAAGATTCTCTACGATTTCCTTGATCAGAGCAAGCTCTTTAAGGGAACAGTAAGAAAAGAGGACAGATCACTCATGAATGTTCCGTTTGTAACAGGAGATGCAGAGCTTGATGCCAAGTTTGTAAAGGAAGCAACTGCAGCCGGCTTTGTAAACCTTAAAGGACACCGTACAGTTGGCGGAATGAGAGCATCTATCTACAATGCTATGCCAAAAGAGGGCGTTGAGAAGCTTGTAGAGTTTATGAAGAAGTTTGAGGAGGAGAATGCATAATGTATAATTACACATGCTTAAACCCAATCGCAGGAGTAGGTCTTGACCTCTTCTCTGACGATTATAAAAAGGTTGATGATATTAAGGATGCAGATGCAGCACTTGTAAGAAGTGCCGCTATGCATGACATGGAGCTTGGCGACAAGGTGCTTGCAGTAGCAAGAGCAGGAGCTGGAGTAAACAATATCCCGCTTGACAAGTGTGCAGAGCAGGGAATCGTTGTATTCAACACACCGGGAGCCAATGCAAACGGTGTTAAGGAGCTTGTGTTTGCCGGAATGCTTTATGCATCAAGAGATATCGTTGGAGGTATCGACTGGTGTCTTGCAAACCAGAACGATGAGAATATCGCAAAGACAGCTGAGAAGCAGAAAAAGAACTTTGCCGGAACAGAGATTTCAGGCAAGAAGCTTGGTGTTATCGGACTTGGAGCCATCGGTGTACTTGTTGCGAATGCTGCTGTACATATGGGTATGGATGTTTACGGATATGATCCATACATCTCAGTAAATGCTGCATGGAACCTTTCAAGAAGCGTTAAGCATATCAGCAATGTAGAGGATATCTACAAGAACTGTGATTTCATCACAATCCATGTACCTCTTCTTGATTCAACAAAGAAGATGATAAATGCTGATGCCATTGCAATGATGAAGCCGACTGCTATCGTATTAAACTTTGCCAGAGATCTTCTCGTGGATGAGGAGGCTATGGTAGATGCACTTGCAAAGGGAAAGATTAAAAAATACGTTTCAGATTTCCCTAACAACACAACTGTTGGAGCAAAGGGCTGCATCGTAACACCTCATCTTGGAGCATCTACAGCAGAGTCAGAGGACAATTGTGCTGTTATGGCTGTCAAGGAGTTAAGAGATTACTTAGAGAATGGTAATATCGTTCACTCAGTAAACTTCCCTGACTGCAGCATGGGTGCATGCACAGCTTCAGGAAGAGTCGGAATCCTTCACAAGAATGTAAAGGGTATGATTGGACAGATTACAACAGCTCTCGGTGAGGCTGATATCAATGTATCGGATCTGACAAACAAGGGCAAGGGTGACTATGCATATTCACTTCTTGATCTTGATTCAGCTATCGATGCAGCTACTGTTGAGAAGCTTTCTGCTATTGACGGAGTACTCAGAGTGAGAGTAATTAAATAGTGAATTAATATTTGATTTACATACTGATCCCCCATATTATATATGGGGGATTTAGTGGGTTATAAGGGAATAACAAATATAGAAAATAATGAACTTAGAAAACAATAAATATAGACAATAATAAATTTAGCAAAAATATTGGAGATTATATGATTAGACAAATTCTTGGTGAAGTATCAGTGCCGGTTGCAAATACTGAGGTACAGCAGGTTATCGAAAATCCGGGCATTGTAAAGACATATCTGGAAAAATATATGCCATCGCTTATCAGCTTTCTCGTGCAGCTTGTTGTTGCGATAGTGATACTACTTATCGGCATAAAGGTGATTAAATCAATCGTAAAAATAATTAAAAAAGGATTTGATAAAAGCAGAATGGACGCTGCAGTGGCATCATTTCTTGCCAATATGATAAAGTACTTTTTGTATTTTATCCTTGTCATGGCGCTGCTTTCGGGCTTTGGCGTGGCGACCGGCTCTGTAATAGCGGTTCTTGGCTCTGCCGGTCTTACTGTAGGTATGGCATTGCAGGGCAGCCTGTCAAATTTCGCAGGAGGCGTGCTCATCCTTTTGATGAAGCCTTTTGGCGTGGGCGATTACATAGTTGACGGCTCTAGTGGTACAGAGGGCACTGTAAAGGACATAAATCTGTTTTATACAAGGCTTTTGACCATAGACAACAAGATGGTTATGATACCAAACGGAAAGCTTGCTGATTCGTGTATCACAAATGTATCTATGATGGATAAGAGGATGCTTGATTTGAGAGTGACAGTATCTTATAGCACAGATTTAGCCTTTGCAAAGAGCGTGCTTGAGTCTGTTGTCACATCAGCAGATACGATGCTTCGTGATGAGCCTAGTAATGTGTTTGTGAGTGAGCTGCAGGATTCTGCAATAGAGCTCGGTGCGAGAATCTGGGTGAAGAATGAGGATTATTGGAACACAAAATGGCAGCTTACCGAAGAAATTAAAACAGCATTTGATAAAAATAACATTGAAATTCCGTTTCCTCAGATGGATGTTAATATTCAAACAGGAGCATAGAGCAAGGCTTTGAAAGCCTGATGTTGCAAAATATGCTTTTAAAAGAATTTTTGAGGTAAATATACTTATAATTTAACTATAATATGTAAAAATGTGGTATACTAACATCATCGCATTTTAGGAGGAATATTTGATGACAATTCACGATTTGGCTGAATACGAGATTTTAGATGAGCACAGAGTGGAGGATGTCCAGTCGGACGGATTCATTCTGAGACACAAAAAAAGTGGTGCAAGGATTGCCATTTTATCAAATAATGATGATAACAAGGTCTTTTATATAGGCTTTAGGACTCCGCCGGAGGATGAGACGGGTGTGCCGCATATTATTGAGCATACCACACTCTGCGGTTCAAAGAAGTTCCCGGTAAAGGATCCCTTCATTGAGCTGGCAAAGGGCTCGCTCAATACATTTTTAAATGCCATGACATACCCTGACAAGACGGTTTATCCTGTAGCAAGCTGCAATGATCAGGATTTTAAGAATCTTATGGATGTGTATCTGGATGCAGTGTTTAATCCGAATATCACAAAGTACGAGGAGATTTTCAAGCAGGAGGGCTGGCACTACGAGCTTACCGGCAAGGATGATGAGCTTAAGATAAACGGAGTGGTGTACAATGAGATGAAGGGGGCATACTCATCGCCTGACGAGGTGCTTTCAAGCCAGATTTACCGCTCACTGTTTCCGGACAATACCTACAGCAAGGATTCAGGCGGCAATCCGGAGTATATTCCGAAGCTTACGTATGAGGCCTATCTGGATTTCTACCACAAGTATTATCATCCATCTAATTCATATATTTATCTGTATGGTGATATGGATGTTGTCGAGAGACTTGAGTGGCTGGATAAGGAATATCTGAGCCAGTATGAATATAAAAAAGTTAATTCAGAAATTAATAAGCAGCCTGCGTTTGATGAAATAAAGAATGTTGAGGCACAGTATTCAATTACTATGGATGATTCACAGGAGAATAAGACATATCTTTCCTATAACCGTGTAGTGGGGGATACACTTGATAAGATGCTCTATCAGGCCTTTGATGTGCTTGACTATGCACTTGTCAGCTCACCGGGAGCACCGGTGAAGCAGGCATTGATAGATGCGGGAATCGGTGATGATGTGTATGGCTCATACGATGCGGGCATTCTGCAGCCGGTATTCTCTTTTGTGGCAAAGAATGCTAATGCATCTCAGGCAGATGAATTTGAAAGTATTATAGAAAACACTCTTAAAGAGGTTGTTAAAACAGGAATTAACAAAGAAGCACTGCTCGCGGGAATCAACAGCAGTGAGTTCAAGTTCAGGGAGGCGGACTTCGGACAGTTTCCTAAGGGACTGCTTTTTGGATTAAACTGTTTAGACAGCTGGCTGTTTGATGATATGAAGCCTTTTATACATCTGGAGTGTCTTGATACCTTTGCCAAGCTTCGAAGGGCTGTTGATACAGATTATTTTGAAAAGCTCATACAGGAATATCTGTTTGACAATACACATGGCTCATCTGTCACGGTAAAGCCAAAGCGTGGTCTTGGCAATGAGAAGGAGGAGGCTCTGGCAAAGGAGCTTTCCGATTACAAGGCATCTCTTTCAGATGAAGAGATTAAAAAGCTGATTGAGGATACAGAGCATTTAAAGAAATACCAGGAGGAGCCTTCGTCAGACGAGGATCTGCGCAAACTTCCGATGCTTACAAGAGCGGATATGAAAAAGAATGCTATGCCTTTTTCAAACATCGAGGATGAGCTTTTGGATGTAAAGGTTGTGCGTCATGACATAGAGTCAAACGGCATTGACTATATATCATTTTTGTTTGATGCAGGCGATTTTGAGCAGAGCGAGCTTGGCTATCTTGGCTTCTTCACAAACGCACTCGGACTGGTGAGCACCGAAAAGTACAGCTACACTGACCTGGCCAATGCTACCAACATATATACCGGCGGAATCAGCACAGGTACTGCAAGTCACCCGGATATTAAAGATAGAAATAATTTTGTGTTCAAGTTTGAGGTGAAGCTTAAGGTATTGGAGAAAAATCTTGACAAGGCACTTGAGCTTATGGAGCAGATGCTCCTTGCATCCGATTTTTCCGATACAAAGAGACTGGGTGAGCTTGTAGCACAGATTAAGGCAAGACTTCAGGCTAACCTGAGCAGCTCAGGGCATCTGGTTGCAGCTATGCGGAGCATGTCGAGCTTCTCACGCTACGCGCTTTATCAGGACGAGCTAAAGGGTATTGCCTTTTACCGCTCTATATGCCGCATAGAAAAGGAGCTTTCAGAGTCACCGGAGAGTGTATCAGATAAGCTTGCTGCAATAGCCAAAAAGCTGTTTGCAAGAAACAGAATGCTTATCAGCTTTACAGGAAATAACGAGGCATATGGCAATGCAAAGCCTTCGTTGGAGAAAGTTATAGCTGGATTTAATAAAATGAGCACTATAGGCAAGCAGGCAGAGGTGCATTTTAATACAGCAAAGGAAGCGTTTGTCGATGCATCACAGATACAATATGTGGCAAAGACAGGTGATTTCGTCTGCGAGGGCTATGAATACACCGGGGCACTTAGACTGCTGCGCATCATCCTAAGCTATGATTATCTCTGGATAAATGTCAGGGTAAAGGGCGGTGCTTACGGCTGCATGAATACCTTCCTTAGAAGCGGAGAGAGCTACTTTGTCTCATACAGAGATCCTAACCTTTCGGACACAATTGATGTATACGACAGGATACCTGAGTATATAAAGAGCTTTTCACCTGATGAGAGGGATATGACCAAGTACATCATCGGTACCTTCAGTGCACTTGATACACCTATGAATCCGGAAGCAAAGGGCAGCAGATCACTGTCAGCCTACCTCGAGGGCATCACCTACGAGCAGATTCAAAAGGAACGTGATGAGATATTAAATGCACAGCCTGAGGATATCAGAAGGCTTGCAGACCTTGTAGAGGCAGTGCTTAAAAAGGACAGCATATGTGTTATCGGCAATGAAAACATGATTAAGGAGTCGGCTGGCCTCTTTGAGAATGTTGAAAAGCTTATATAAATACAGAATTAAATACACAATCACATAGGAGGAAAAATGATACAGAATTTCAAATCGGGTTTTGTTACAATAATCGGCAGACCAAACGTGGGCAAATCAACACTGATGAACAGACTCATCGGTCAGAAAATAGCCATCACCTCAAACAAGCCTCAGACCACAAGAAACCGCATCCAGACAGTATACACGGATATGGAAAAGGGACAGATAGTTTTCCTTGACACACCGGGTATACACAAGGCCAAAAACAAGCTGGGCGAGTACATGGTCAATGTGGCTGAAAAGACACTAAATGAGGTGGATGTTGTGCTGTGGCTTGTGGAGCCGACCAACTTTATAGGGGCAGGAGAGCAGCATATCATAGAGCAGCTCAAAAAGGTCAATACACCTGTTATACTGATCATCAACAAGGTAGATACAGTGGAAAAGGAAAAGGTGCTTGAATATATAGACACCTACCGCAAGGTATATGACTTTGCAGAGATTATTCCAACGTCAGCCTTGAGAGGACAGAATACGGACGATGTTATTAATTCTATATTTAAGTATTTGCCTTATGGCCCGCAGTTCTATGATGAGGACACCATCACAGATCAGCCTGAGCGTGCAATCTGTGCCGAGATTATCAGGGAAAAAGCACTTCATGCTTTAAATGATGAGGTGCCACATGGCATAGCTGTAGGAATTGACCGCATGAAGACCAGAAAGACAAAGAGTGGTCATATTATAGATATGGATGCAACCATTGTCTGCGAGCGCGACTCCCATAAGGGAATCATCATAGGAAAGCAGGGCAGCATGCTCAAAAAAATCGGCACCAATGCTCGCTATGAGATGGAAAGACTGCTCGACTGTAAGGTAAATCTGAAGCTCTGGGTCAAGGTCAAGAAGGATTGGAGAGACAGTGATTTCCTCATCAAGAACTTTGGATACAAAGAGGAAGAATAGTAATTTGAAAGTAAGATTAAGATGTCGCAGAGTGTAGTGTTGACCGGCATGGTGCTTTCAGCTATGCCGGTAGGGGATTATGACAAAAGAATAACGATTCTTACCAAGGAGCGAGGAAAAATCACAGCCTTTGCAAGGGGAGCAAGACGTCCGAACAGCCAGCTGATGGCAGGAAGCAATCCATTTTCGTTCGGCGAGTTTGAGCTGTTTGAGGGCAAAAGTGCATACTCTCTTTCAAAGGTCACGATCAGCAACTATTTCAGGGAGTTGACACAGGATCTGGAGGCAGTATACACCGGGTTTTACTTTTTGGAGTTCTGCGGATATTTCTGTCAGGAGAACAATGATGAAAAGGATATGCTAAAGCTCCTTTATCAATCACTCAGGGCTCTTGAATCACCGGCGTATAAAAATGAACTGGTCAGGGCCGTTTTTGAGCTAAAGGCTATTACAATAAACGGTGAGGGACCGTCACTGTTTTCGTGTATACACTGCCATTCAAGGGAAGGACTTGGTGTCTTTTCGGCAAGACGCGGAGGTGTGTTTTGCGACAACTGTGGCACACAGGTGCAGGGCAGGCATATACTAAGTGATACACTCTATACCATGCAGTATGTTGTTTCGGCGGATATCACGAAGCTGTACACGTTTGCAGTGTCAGATGATGTGCTTGAGGAGCTTAGGAGCATAATGAAGGAATATCTTTCAATCTATGTGCATCATGATTTTAAAACAGCAGCTTTTCTGTAGTTGCCCTTTTTAATATGACACTTGAAATCATATATACAAAAGGGTATAATGTCATAGATTATATTTTAGGAGGCAGCTATGAATAAAAAGCTATCAATGCTGTTGCCTGTTATTGCGACATGCGGTTTGCTTGCCGGGTGCGGTACGGATTATTATACCAAGGACAGCACGGTGTTTGTTGCAAAAAACGGCAGTGTAGTATCTACGGATGTCGAGGACTTTGATACAGCTGCATACAAGCAGGATGACTTACAAAGCTATGTGGACAAGTCAATAGACGACTACAATAAGAAGAATGACGGTTCGGTCAAGCTTAAAAAGCTGACTGTCGAGAAAAAGAAGGCATCGCTTACGATGAGCTATACGTCGACCGACGAATATACTGATTTCAATGGGACAAAGCTCTTTTCAGGGACGATTGCGGAGGCTTTGGCAGCCGGATTTGATTTCAAGACTGATTTTGCAGCGATAGATGATGGTAAGGCAAAGAAATGTGAAGCATCTGAGTTTCTGGATGAAACCGGCTACAAGGTAGTTGTTTACGAGGGCAGCTCAAATCTGCATGTGAAGGGAAAGATACTATATGCATCTGTCGACAAAGTAAAGCTTGTAGATGACAAAACAGTTGCGATTGGTGACAAGTACAGCCTGCTTGCATCACAGACCACAGGGACAGAGAGTGCCACAGAGGGCACAGAAGCAGTGAAAGCCGATGCAACGGAAGGAACGGAAAACGGAGCAGATGACAGTGTCAGTGATGATGATATATTAAACTCGGTCAAGGAAGATAATGAGGTCACATTCGACTTTGACAGCGAGGAGGACAATTCGGTGCCTGTGTCGTATATCACGTATGTTATATATAAGTAGTTTATATTATATAAGCGGTATATATGTAGATTAATATATTATAGCCGTAATTATTAAATCGTTATTTAATTATAATTAAGAATACAAATAAATCATAAGATAGAGAGGAAACAAGAATTATGGAAAAGACCATGGACAAAATCGTACAGGTAGCAAAAGCAAGAGGATTTGTATATCCGGGCTCAGAAATTTACGGAGGCCTTGCAAATACATGGGATTATGGAAACCTGGGCGTAGAGCTTAAAAACAATGTAAAAAGAGCTTGGTGGAAGAAATTTATCCAGGAGAATCCTTATAACGTAGGTGTAGACTGTGCCATCCTTATGAATCCTCAGACATGGGTTGCATCAGGACATCTCGGAGGCTTCTCAGATCCGCTTATGGATTGTAAAGAGTGCCATGAGCGATTCAGAGCAGACAAAATCATTGAGGATTTTGCACAGGATAATGGTATTGAGCTTGAGACATCAGTTGATGGCTGGACAAACGAGCAGATGGTAGACTTCATCAAGGAGCACAATGTTCCATGTCCGTCATGCGGCAAGCACAATTTCACAGATATCAGACAGTTCAACCTCATGTTCAAGACCTTCCAGGGTGTTACAGAGGATGCTAAGAATACAGTATATCTGCGTCCTGAGACAGCACAGGGTATCTTTGTAAACTTTAAAAATGTACAGCGTACATCACGTAAAAAGATTCCATTCGGTATCGGACAGGTTGGTAAGTCATTCCGTAACGAGATTACACCTGGTAACTTCACCTTCAGAACACGTGAGTTCGAGCAGATGGAGCTTGAGTTCTTCTGCGAGCCTGGAACAGATCTTGAGTGGTTCCAGTACTGGAGAGGCTTCTGCCGTGATTGGCTCATTTCTCTCGGAATCAAGGAGGAGGAGATGAGACTGCGTGACCATGATCCAGCAGAGTTAGCCTTCTACTCAAAGGGAACTACAGATATCGAGTTCTTATTCCCATTCGGATGGGGCGAGCTGTGGGGCATTGCTGACCGTACAGATTATGACCTCGGACGTCATCAGGAGACCTCAGGACAGGATCTTACATACTTCGATGACCAGAAGAATGAGAAATACCTGCCATACGTTATCGAGCCATCACTCGGTGCAGACCGTGTAGTACTCGCCTTCCTTTGCGCAGCTTATGATGAGGAGGATATCGGTACACCGGAGAAGCCTGATGTCAGAACAGTATTCCATTTCCATCCTGCACTTGCACCTGTAAAGATTGGAGTACTTCCACTGTCAAAGAAGCTCAATGAGAGTGCTGAAAAGGTATTTGCACAGCTCTCAAAGACATACAACTGTGAGTATGATGACAGAGGAACAATCGGAAAGAGATACCGTCGTCAGGACGAAATCGGAACACCATTTTGCGTGACATATGATTTCGACTCAGAGGAAGACCACTGCGTGACAGTACGTGACCGTGATACAATGGAGCAGGAGCGTATCGCAATTGATGAGCTTGATGCTTATTTTGCAAAGAAATTTGAGTTTTAATTTTGTATGAAATGACGAAAATTCTTTATAAAAAAAGCTTATAAGAAGCATATAAAGCTTTTTTGAAATATAAATTTGTAAAATCATACAAAATTAGGAGTTAAGTCACAAAAAAATAAAAAAACATATCAGAAATTAAATTTCGTGATATAATATAGATGACAAATGACAACCAAAGATATAGTAAGCTATTCTTTGGTTGTTGTGATATATGGAGATGGTGAATATGGATGCAAAAGAATTAAAGAAGCTGAGCAGAAGTGAGCTGCTTGAGATGCTTTTAGACAGAAGTAAAGAGGTTGAACACTTAAGAAAAGAGCTTGATGAGACAAAAAAGCATATTCAGACACTTGAGCGTGAGGTAAAGACATCCGGTGATATCAATGCTGCGATAAATAAACTTACTTCAGCTACAGAGGAAATTCAGAAATTTGCCGCCGTAATATCCATGGCTTCAAATAATCTGACAAGAAAATAATACAGTAGAAGCAGTATTTCGTGGTTATGAAATGGATAATTGGACAAAAGAATGATAGAAAAAATATATAAGAAGACAGTATATGCTCTGGCAAGAGTTGCCGTAAAGTACATTGAGCTAAGGAAAAAAAGAGAACAGAAGAAAATCAATCAGAATAAATCAGTTAATAGCATAAATTCGACAAAAAGCTACACGGACGCTGAATACAATAAAAAGGTAGTTGCAAAAATTGAACAAAGCAATGATTCAGCTATTGCAGAAAGCAAAAAAAATATTGATCTAGTGGATTTGAGTGAAGACGAGGAGCTAAAGGATGTTGAACAGAAACCACTTACCAATGAGGATAAGCTTGATTTGCTTCTGGCACAGATGATGGAAACATCTGTTAAGGCGCCCGAAAAAGAGCCTCAGGCACAAAAGAAGGTCGAATCCGTCGAATCCTTCGATGAAAATATATCACAGGAAATAGCAGATATAATTCCGGTCAAATATGTAGCACCGGCACCTGACATAACCCCTGATATAGAAAAAAATATTGAAATAGAGAAGGAATATCAGCAAAACAAAAAAGAAAATCAGCCGGAGGATATATCTGTACATATAGAGAAGGAAATATCAAGGAAGGCTTCAGAAGATAAAAAAGTTGAGAATAAAGAAGCTGAGTCTGGCTATCGCAGTATCATGACAGATGATTATGACCGTTACAGCGATGACCTTGGCATAAAGGAGCTGCGCCAGGAGCTAAGAAGAGTGAAGTATAACAATAAATTTGCAGCAACACTCTTTAATACAATAGGAACACTTGTGGTAGTTGCAGCGGCAGCAATTCTTGTCGCAAATCTGTGGCTTCCTATTTTGCAGGTGACCGGAACCTCTATGTCACCAACCTTGCAGGAGGGGCAGGTGCTTATGGCATCTAAGGGACATGACTTCAAAACAGGAGATGTCATAGCCTTTTATTACAACAACAAGATACTTGTAAAAAGAGTTATTGCGATGCCGGGCGACTGGGTTAATATATCAGAGGATGGCACGGTTTACGTAAACGATATTGCAATTGATGAGCCGTATTTGAAGGAAAAGGCTTTAGGAGACTGCAATATAGAGCTTCCTTATCAGGTTCCTGAGTCGAAAATTTTCGTGATGGGCGATAACAGAAGCGTATCGCTTGACTCAAGAAACACAGCTATAGGCTGTATCTCAGAGGAACAGGTAGTCGGAAGAATCACATTTGCCATATGGCCATTGTCTAAAATTAGTAAAATCGACTAAAAATATTTGCTTTTTTTGGCAAAAAAGTAGAAAAATCCGATTTAAGGTCCCGTGTGACCGCCGTGTGACCAAAAGGGTGTAATATGTTAGCTGTAAAATAACGATTAAGAGATTAAGCAAATGAAATTATATATAACTCTATGAAAGGAGGATGCAGAATGGATAAGGATATGGAACGTCTCGGTAAAGAGCGACTTAAAAGAGTGAGAAGACGTAGACAGCTTGCTACGTTCATTATTTCAATGGCTGTTATTGTGCTGGGCATTACTGCGTACAGACTTATACAACCTGCATCAGCGGCAGATCAGAACCAAAGGGATTTTACAATAGATAATGTTACTGAGAATTATGTCAATCTTCAAAAGCTCCAGTCAGAGGGCTCATATACCGAAATGTCAAGTGAGGGCAAGTCAGCGGACTGGAACGGCGAGAAGTTCAAACTTGAGGTCCAGCTGGATTTTGGAATCGGCAAGAATGATACGGTAGATGCCAATGGCAACACGATTAAAAACTACTATTATGTCTATGATCCGTCGGTGACTATCCCGGATGATTTGTGCAATTCATGGACGACAAAATGTGACGACAACAGTGATATAGAACAGTTCAAGTACAGATATATCAAGAACGAGGATGGTACATACGCGATTCTTATCAAGTTTGCAGATGGCTATATTGAGGGTAAAAGCAGCGATATAGAAGGCTGGGCAAAGGTTGAGGCTCTTGGTGAGGGTAAGACCAATGATTCGGGTGATTTTGATATCTATCTCGGTGGTGATGTCACCATAACAGTAGATAAGGATAATGTCCACTGGAACGGAAATGATTCCTTAAACTACGATATTTCTGTAAAGAAGAGCAATACAAACAATAATAATATTGCTATTGATGAAAACGGTAATTATTATGTTGAGTTTACTGTAGATGTATCTTCTGAAAAAGGTACACCTGATGATATTGAAATCACAGATGAATTTAACGGCAATGGCATGAAAGTTGATACGACAGGGCTTACCTATAGCATAAAGAAAAACGGTCAGGCTGCTGACGACAGTTATACCGCAACAGTAACTAGCAAAGATAATCCGGCTGATGCAGGAAAGGCAACGCTTACTGCAAAGCTTCCGAAATTAGATGGTGGTGAGAGCTGTTCTATTACATATAGGTATTATCTGACCAATGCTGCGGAACTGAATAATAAAGCAACATGGCAGGCTACAAATTTCGTTACCGGTAAATCAACAGACCAGAATTCAAAAGAAACTGTCATAGATACATCAAGCAGTTATGTAAAGTATTACAAAAATCTTATAGAGAAATACGGTAAATATGATAAGACTAATAACCGAATTATCTGGACGGTTACAGTGAATAAAAGCTGCGAGGATATTGCGGGAGCTGTTCTAACAGATGACATGTTTGATAAGATTACAGACATTGAAATATCACCAAGCGATGGATATACAATCAACAAAGACAGCAGTGGCAAGGTGACATCGGTTACATTTAATCCTACAGATGGTAATAAGAACTGCAATAAATATACTGTCAAATACTATACAGATGCTCTGCAGACATTTGATGACCAGAAATTTAACAATAAGGCTACTCTCACTAAGGGCGATAAGTCATATGACGGCTCTTCAAGTGTAAATGTTCCAAAAACAAAGCAGGATATTACGAAGAGGCTTGTTGACGCTCAAAAGACAGATAACAGTCTGTATACTTTGAAATGGGAGGCTAAGTTTACAATTCCGGCATCGGGATTTGCTAAGGATTTTGGCATTGCTGATACAATGTCATCTAAATCCCAGAAGAATTATCATTACATGACTTATACCCAGATGAATGATTTTGTAAGTCAGGTAAAGAATGAGTTTGATGGGTATATCGGTGATATTACTGTTAAATATCTGGATAATAATAAATCAAAAACAGCGAAATTTAATGAAGTATCCGAATCTGATAACTACAGGTTTACCTCAGTAAATATCAGCTTTAATAAGGATTATCCGATAAGCAACAGTGAAAAGACAGTCGTATTTACATACAGCACAACCGCCGATACGACACCGAGTGGAAGAGTTGAATATGTGAATAAGTTTGAAGCTTTAAATTCAGGTGCATCTGCATCTTATAGCCATACGACATCAAAGATTGTAAAGACTGATGGAAACGGTAATACAGGTCAGACATATTTGAAGACCACAGAAAGTGATGGAACACTCACATGGCGAGTTGATGTACTTATGGATGCCGATGCTACAGAGTATACTATCACTGATAAGCTTCCGGAGGGTGTTACACTGCAGAGTGTAAAGACAATGCTGGCATATCCGAATAACGATGGCTTTACATATCCTGACTTTGATGGTACATCGTATACCGTATCTGCCGGCGATTGGTTCATAAACGGAATTCAAACAAGTACAACGTTAGATGAGTCCACTAATACAGTGGTTACAAGTGTTATAAAGCCTGACAATACAACTATACATGGATGGTTTGAGAACTCTCACATATATGTAGTATACAAGTGTACGATAGATGATTTTGAGAATTTTGAAGCCAGCAAAAGAGTGGATTATAAGAATACAGCCACAGCATCTTCAAATACAAACAGTGATATGGGATGGGTGCATCAGACACAGACCATGTCAAAGCCAAACGAATCGGGCAGTGATAATCCTACTGAGGGTGATAAGGTTATTTCCAAAAACTACAAGTGGGATGAGGATAATCACAGGCTGCGTTATACGGTTATAATAAACCCTGATGGCAAGGATTATCTGCCTAATAGCGATACATTAAAGCTGACAGATGTGCTTCAATTCCAGACAATGACATACAGCACAGATGCATTGTGGTATATAGATCTAATGCCGGCTACTGTTCAGTTCAGGCAGGCGATAAAGCAGGATGATGGCACATACAAAGCAGGTGATACGGTAGATGGCTGTAAGTGGGCTTATACAACTAAAGACGGTACGTATGATTGGAATGATACATCATACAGGACAATCAGTGCAGATATACCTGATGGCAAGGCAATAATGCTTACTTATACATATCAGGTCAATGCAAAGGTTCTCGGTACACCGGATCAGTACAATCCTATAAGGATGAATGTTAGCAATACAGCAAAGCTTGAGGGCATTGAAAAGGGAGAAGACAGAAAGGATAACCAGACAGTTTACAAAGAGTCTAAATCCTCTGCCGGAGTAATTAAGAGCAATACATTTACCTTGTATAAGGTAGATAAGGATGATTATGGCAAGCAGCTTGAGGGCGCAGAGTTTGAATTGTTTGGATACACATCGGCTGGTTCGTATACGTCGTTAGGTAAGTATACCACTGATAAGAACGGCAGAATTGATATCAGTATGAGTACTGACAATCTGGAGTATAATACTCAGTATTATATAGTTGAGACAAAGGCACCGGATGGTTATTTACTCTCGGCAGAGCCACATAAGGAGTATTTCTACTTCAGTGCAGATGCCTCAGCACATCCTGTTGTAGCTGAAAACAGCTCATTACAGGGAAGTGATATGGCAAAGGTAAATACACCGTACTATTATGAGGATGTAGCAGTTGCGACCACCAGCATTTCAGTCGATAAAAAATGGACTGATTCTAAGAATAATCCATTGGATAAGAGTGATGGAAAGATTTATCTGCAGCTGCACCAGGTGGATTCGGCTGATAATGATAAGAAGTATGGCAATCCGGTTGAGTTGACAGCAGATTCGGCAGGTGAATGGTCATATGTATTTGATAATCTGCCATTACAGAGTGTAGATGAAAATGGTATTCTGACCGGTACCACATATAAATATTATGTGACAGAGGTTGGAATAAATCAGAACAACAGTATGTCAGGCTATGATGTTTCATATGTATTTAAGGATATAAATGGAACGCAAATCACAAAGACCGATGCAAACGTTGCACCGGGCAGCGCCAATGCAATAGAGTCCGGTACTGTTGAGATTACAAACAAACTCATAGAGTATGAGCTTCCGGAAACAGGTGGAAGCGGTAACAGATGGTTGTATATGTTGAGTGGAGTTGTGCTTATAGCAATAGCTACAATAACACTTTTCTATAAAAAACATAAAACATTATAAAAAAGGAGAATGCAATATGAAAACAATCAAAAGAAGCATTGCTTTAGTTCTTGCGATGATACTTACACTTGCAATGAGCGTTACAGTATTTGCTGAGGGCGAAGGCGCCAAAAAAACATTTACCATCACGGTTAATGAAGCAAAGGCAGGTCACACCTATGAGGCTTACCAGATTTTAAAGGGAGATCTTTCAAAGTCAGAGACAACACTTTCAAACGTTGACTGGGGTAGCGGTATCAAGGCTGACAAACAGGCAGATCTTGCTAAGGATGCAAAGGCTTATGTAGAGAAGCTTTCAAAAATGAAGTCAAACTCTTCAGACATTAAGGCAGAGGCACAGAAAATCGCTTCAGCTTTAAGCACTACAGTAGCAGGTTCTGTTTCGGTAGCACAGGACAATGCAAAAGCTGAGATTACAGGACTTGAGCCTGGTTACTATCTCATCAAGGATAAGGATAGCTCTTTAACAGGAGACGAGGCTTACACAGAGTATATCCTCAATATCGTTGCTGATACAACAATCACACCAAAGACAGATGTACCTTCTGTTGAGAAGAAAGTAAAAGATACAAACGACACAACAGGTGATACAACAGGATGGCAGGATTCAGCCGATTATGATATCGGAGATGTAGTTCCATTCCAGCTTACAGCTACATTACCTGCAAATGTTCAGTCATATAAGACATATTTCCTCAAATTTGATGATACTCTTTCAAAGGGTCTTGATTACAATGAGGGAACTGTTACTGTCAAATTAGGTGACAAGGATGTTACATCATTCTTTACACCAAATTATGATGCAGCTAACAAAAAGCTTACTTTTACATGTGACAATATTTTAGCAGATGGATTTGAAGCTAAAAATGGTGATACGATTGTAGTAGAGTACAATGCAACTCTCAATAAGGATGCTGTTCTCGGTTCAAAGGGAAACCCAAATAAGGTTAAGCTTGAGTTCTCTAACAACCCTAACAACGGTGGTGAGGGAGACAAAGGTGAGACTCCTGAGGATACAGTAATCGTATTTACATACAAGGTTGTAATCAACAAGGTAAATGAGAAGAACGAAGCGCTCGATGGTGCAGAGTTCACTCTTTACAAAAAGATTAAAGGTGAAGCAGACAAAGAAATCAAAGCGGTAATTTCCGGTGATAAGAATGATGTCTTCACATTCAGCGGACTTGATGATGGTGATTATGTACTTAAGGAGACAAAGACTCCTGATAGCTACAATACAGCAAACGATATTACTTTCACAATCAAGGCAGACCATTCAATTGAGTCTGATGCTCCTGAGCTTAAGTCATTAAGCGGAGATAAGGTGTCAGGTAATATTACACTTAGCGTAGATAAAGCGCAGGGCAGCTTAAGCACACCTGTACAGAACTTAAAGGGCTCAGTCCTTCCTTCAACCGGTGGTGCCGGACGTGTTGCAATTTATGTAATCGGTGCTATATTAGTAGTCGGTGGCGGAATTGTTCTTGTAACAAAGAAGCGTGTTAAATAATATCATTTTATGATAAAATATATCTGCCATGAGCCACTTTAGTGGTTCGTGGCAGTTACAATAGGCATAATTATATGCAAATGATAACAGTAAGGAGAGTGCTATGAGAAGAAAATTATCTACTATTTTGTTTGTCATAGTGTTTCTTGCAGGACTGTCCTTACTGCTATACCCGACGGTGAGTGATTACTGGAATTCGTTCCATCAGTCAAGGGCAATCGCAAGCTACGTCGATGCAGTAGACAATACAGATGAAAAAAAGCTTGAAGAAATGAGACAGGCGGCAGAGGCTTACAATGAAAAGCTTTTAAGCAAGCAGGACAGATATGATATGTCTGATTCGGACAGAGCAGAGTATGAAAGCCTCCTTGATGTATCAGGTACAGGTGTCATGGGATATGTTGAGATACCGTCCATCAATGTCTCATTGCCGATTTACCACGGCACAGACAATACAATACTTCAGATAGGTGTAGGCCATATCGAGGGCACATCGCTTCCGGTTGGCGGAGCAAGCACGCATTGTGCTGTTTCAGGTCACAGAGGTCTTACGTCATCTAAGCTTTTTACGGATATTGACCAGATGGCGGAGGGTGACACCTTTAAGCTGTCTGTGCTTGGCGAGACTCTGACCTACGAGGTTGATCAGATAAGGATTGTTTTACCTGATGAGCTTAATGACTTAAAGATTGAGGAAGGGCAGGATTACTGTACACTTATCACATGTACACCGTATGGCGTGAATTCCCATAGGCTTCTTATCAGAGGACACAGGATTGCAAATGATGCACAGGGACTTATTGTCGAGGATGTAAAGCAGATACAGCCGTTACATGAAGCCATAGTGCTTGGCATTCTGTTTCTGGTTTTGTATATTATAATTTGTAAGATACTTAGTAAAACGATATTGTATAGATTCAGATAGAATCAGGAAGGAGGAAAAATGCACAATAGTATAAAAAGAGCTGTCAGTATAGCTATAGCAGCGATTGTTCTGTTTTCCCTGCCGTGTGGAAGCATTTTCGCAAGGACGCACATTGACATTGACAAGAAATGCTCTATAACAGTTGATATCCCTGATACGTGGGAGGATTTGTACACTGTGGATTTTCCCGTAGAGCTTTACAGAGTGGCAGATGTAGATGAGAATGATGTCTATACAGCAACGAAGCAGTTTGATGAGCTGGCTAAATCTATATCAGATATCAGCAGTAAAACTACCGCAGATGATTGGGAAAAGATGGCAAAGACAGCTGCGGGCATTGCAGACAAAGGAGCTTTGACAGCAGACGAGACAATAAATGTCTCAAACGGAAAGGGAACCATCACAGGTGTTAAGACGGGGCTGTATCTGGTGTATGCAAAGTCCGCTAATTCGGCCAGATTTGGATACACATTTGTGCCGTATCTGGTTTCGGCTCCCAATAACGAGTTTGCCATGACAGGAAGCGGCTCAGATTCATGGATATATGATGATATCGGTATCGAGCTGAAGCCTGAACAGACCGAGCTCATGGGAAGCTTACAGATTAACAAGACATTAAAGACATACAATACAGCACTCGGTGAGCCGGTGTTTGCATTTGATGTTGAGGCCTACGACAGGGATGGCAATGTGGTGTTTTCCGATATTGCATCAATCAGATTTGACAGTACAGGGGCTAAGAACACTGTTATTGACAATATCCCGGCGGGGGCAAGGGTGATAGTAAAGGAGGTATATGCCGCAGGCAGTTATCAGGTAACCTCCTCAGACAGTATAGAGACACAGATTGTGGCCGGTGAGACCGCAAATGTTGATTTCACAAACGATTACAACGACAAATTGATTTATAGTACCGGTGTCGTAAACCATTTTGAGTATGACGGAACCGGATGGGAATGGGTGCAGAATTAATGAAAAAATTATCAGAGTCTTGTAAAAAACTTAATAGAAATCACCGTATTCTTGTATGTGCAGCCTTTGCTGCCACACTCATTGTCTGTGGTGTTTCAGTTAAACCGACACTGGCATATTTTACAACATATGCTACGGCAAAGGGCGGTATCCCGGTAGATATCGGTCCTACAACCGATGTTAAGGAGAAGTTTAAGGACTGGAAGAAAACTATTGAGATTGAGAATACAGGAAAAGCAGACTGTTTTGTCAGGGTAAAGGTAATTGCAGCAAGCCAGTTTGATATACAGGCATCAGGCTCAAACTGGAGCCTTTCCGATGATGGCTACTGGTATTACAGTCAGGTAGTGCCGGTTGGTGGCAAAACCGAGCCAATCGTTGCGGCTATCACAGTTAGTGAAAAGGTAAAGACCAGCTTCAATGTAGTTGTGGTTCAGGAGTGTACTCCTGTCACATATGATGAAAATGGCAATCCGTGTGTCGCACCTGATGCAAAATGGGATGCGACAGCACAATATGATAAAGAGGAGGGCGAAGAGTAATGAAGAGAAAACTTCCAATTATACTTGTAGCATCCTCTGCGATAATGCTTGCAGCATCGACGATAGGATCTACAAAAGCGACTCTTACATATATGAGTGATAATTATCTGGCACAGATTGACATCAAATCCATCGGTGTCACTTTAACTGAGAATGGCAATGATGTGAGCTGGCGTGATTATAAGCATAAGGATGATGACTGGAGCGAGGCAACAGGAGTGCTGCTTGGCGATATGTTAGAAAATGCCGGAGATGAAAAGCTGATTTTCGACAAAAAGTACGACGAGAGGCTTGCTGTCAAAAACAGCGGCTCGATAGATGAGTATGTGAGAGTGACAGTGCAGCATTACTGGGCAGACAAGGAGACAGGTGATAAGCTTGCAAACCTTGATCCATCCAAGATACAGATTGGTTTTACAAACGATGGCTGGACAGAGGATGAGAGCGCTAAGACCACAGAACGAAATGTATTTTACTATAATTCTATTTTGAAAAAGGGTCAGACTTCACCTGATTTTACGGACAAAATCAGTATAGCCGGTGATATTGCCACAATAGTGGATCAGACATCACAGACTGATGATAATGGACTTACCACCATTACTACTACCTATGAGTATGATGGGGCGAGATTTGTGCTGGAGGCAACTGTTGATGCGGTTCAGACACACAATGCAAAGGACGCGATTAAGAGTGCGTGGGGTGTTGATGTAAATATATCAGATGATGGAGCACTAAGCTTAGAGTAAAGGAGGACAATATGAAAAAATTTATCGCATTATTATCATGCATGTTGTTTATCCTTGGTTCGATAGGCACTGTATTTGCAGATGAGAATACTACTGTAGCCGGCTCGTGTGAGTTTACAGGCAAGGAGATGGTCAGCTCATTTGATTCAAATAAAATAGCAGCCTCTGTCTCACAGATGGAGCCCGGAGATTCTGTTACATTTTCCGTTGATATAAAGAATAACAGCAGTATTTCAACGAAATGGTATATGTCGAATGATGTATTAAAGAGTCTCGAGGATACACAGGCCGTGGCTGAAAACGGTGGATACTCATATATTCTTACCTTCGTAGGACCGGATGGGAAAGAGGACACTATATACAGTAGCACCAGCGTAGGTGGTGAGAAGGAGACAACAGCCGGAAAAGGACTCAACGAGGCTACAAACTCTCTGGATAAATTCTTTTATTTAAAGACATTAGAGCCGGGAGAGGGAGGCAGTGTGAAGCTTTTGGTAGGACTTGATGGAGAGAGTCAGGGCAATATATATCAGGATACACTTGCAAAGCTTATGATGAACTTTGCGGTAGAGGATAACTCAAATCCAACTTTATCAAATCCACCTACATACACAACTACAACAAGCAAGGTAAAGACCGGAGATATCTGGTCGATAGCATCAGCTGTAGTGTTTGTGATTGGTATTATTTTGATGATACTGGCTTTCGTAAGTGACAGAAAGGGGGCTAAGCAAAATGAAAAGATTGCTTAAATATTTTCTTGCAGCTCTTGTTGTCATAACCGGTGTTTTCTCACAGACAGCAGATGCAAAGGCATTTTCATATACGTACACTGTTTCCTTCTCAGCCGGAGGTCAGGGAAGCATAAACGGTGGTGTGCAGGTGCGCAAGGCTTCAGGAAATGAGGCTTCGGCTTCGGTTTCTGTTAAAGGAGACAAAATAATTGTCACAGGTCTTGAATATGGAGATGTCATCAGCTGTGATGCACAGGGCAGTGTGTCGCTTGATGAAAACAGTAAGTACTACGTAAAGGGAATCAGACTAAGCGGCCGTGACAACAATACGGTTGCACAGTCGGCTTTTCTTGTATCGGGAGATCAGGACTATGTTGTGGCATACGGCATACCGGGCGAGCTTGCTGAGTATACAGTCAACTATGTGGATACAGATGGCAATAAGCTTGCTGAAAGCCGTACCTATTATGGTAATGTGGGCGATGAGCCCGTCATAGCATATCTGTATATAGATGGATATATTCCCGACAGCTATAATCAGACAGGTAAGCTATCGTCAAATGCATCAGAAAACGTGTTCAACTTTGTATATTCAAGGGCTGCATCAAGCATGGCAGCTGCCGGAAATGGAGCAAATGACAATACTGCGGCAGGCGGCAATCAGGCAGCCGCAGGAGCAGGAAATGCAGCAGGAGCGGCAAATAACGGGACCGCAGCCGGAGCAAATGCCGGCAATACAATAGTGCCTGACGGACAGAATAATCCGCAGGATGGCATCCAGGCACCGCAGGCACAGCCAAATACTGATATAGCAGATGAGCAGGTACCGCAGGCGGCAAACGATAATAGGCATGATATAGAAGACGAGCAGGTACCGCTTGCCACCATGATCAGCGAGAGTGGAATGGTTGTTCCGTTAGCTATAGGAGCACTTGGAATAGTTGCAATTCTTGCAATTATGATATTTGTCATAGCAAAGAATGCTAAGTCTATCCGTGTTCAAAAAAATAGTATGAAACATAAAGGAAAAGATAGCAAAAATTAGTTGATATTTGCTGAAATTATGGTATTATTAATGTGTGCGCTTATATGAGGGCACACATTAATCAAGTATATGGATGGTTTTTTTACCATACCAGAAATAAAATTTAGGAGGAATTGCAAAATGGCAAACAAGTGGGTATATACCTTCAAAGAGGGTAACATGACCATGCGTAATCTTCTCGGTGGTAAGGGTGCTAACCTCGCTGAGATGACAGAGATTGGACTTCCTGTACCACAGGGCTTCACAATCACTACAGAGGCTTGTACACAGTACTACGAGGATGGACGTAAGATCAATGATGAGATTATGGCTCAGACTATGGAAGGTGTAAAATGGATGGAAGAGGTTAACGGAAAGAAATTCGGTGACCTTAAGAATCCTCTTCTCGTATCTGTTCGTTCAGGTGCCAGAGCTTCAATGCCGGGTATGATGGATACAATCCTTAACCTTGGTCTTAATGATGACGTTGTTGCAGCTATGATCGCTGGTAACCCAGATCCAGCATTCGAGCGTTTCGTATATGATTCATACAGACGTTTCATCCAGATGTTCTCAGACGTTGTTATGGAAGTAGGAAAGAAATACTTCGAGCAGCTCATCGACAAGATGAAAGAGGACAGAGGTGTTAAATTTGACGTAGACCTTACAGCAGCTGACCTTAAAGAGTTAGCAGAGCAGTTCAAGGCTGAGTACAAGAATCAGTTAGGAACAGATTTCCCTTCAGATCCTGTAGAGCAGTTAAAGCTTGCTATCGAGGCTGTATTCCGTTCATGGGACAACCCACGTGCAAATGTTTATAGAAGAGATAATGATATCCCTTATTCATGGGGAACAGCTGTTAACGTAATGCCAATGGTATTCGGTAACTTAAATAACGAGTCTGGTACAGGTGTTGCATTCACACGTGATCCTGCAACTGGTGAGAACAAGCTTATGGGTGAGTTCCTTATCAATGCACAGGGTGAGGACGTTGTTGCCGGTGTTCGTACTCCAATGCCAATCGCTCAGATGGAGCAGGAGTTCCCAGAGGCATACGCTGAGTTCCTTAAGGTTTGTGAGACTCTTGAGAATCACTACCATGATATGCAGGATATGGAGTTCACAGTTGAGAACAAGAAGCTCTATATGCTTCAGTGCCGTAATGGTAAGAGAACAGCTCCAGCTGCTCTTAAGATCGCTTGCGATTTAGTAGATGAGGGACACAAGACACCAGCTGAGGCTGTTGCTATGATCGACCCTCGTAACCTTGATACATTATTACATCCACAGTTCGATGCTGCTGCACTTAAGGCTGCAACTCCACTTGGAAAGGGTCTTGGAGCATCTCCAGGAGCTGCTTGTGGTAAGGTTGTATTTACAGCTGACGATGCTGAGGCATGGGCTGAAAGAGGAGAGAAGGTCGTACTTGTACGTCTTGAGACATCTCCAGAGGACATCACAGGAATGAAGGCTGCTCAGGGTATCCTTACAGTTCGTGGTGGTATGACATCTCACGCAGCCGTAGTTGCACGTGGTATGGGAACATGCTGTGTATCTGGTTGTGGTGACATCAACATGGACGAGGAGAACAAGAAGTTCACACTTGCCGGACAGACATTCACAGAGGGATCTGAGATTTCTATCGATGGTACAACAGGTAACATCTACGCTGGAATCATCCCAACAGTTGATGCTTCAATCGCTGGTGAGTTCGGACGTGTTATGGCATGGGCTGATGAGTTCAGAAGACTTAAGGTTCGTACAAATGCAGATACTCCTGCAGATGCTAAGAAGGCTCGTGAGCTTGGTGCAGAGGGAATCGGACTTTGCCGTACAGAGCATATGTTCTTCGATCCAGAGAGAATCGCTGCATTCCGTGAGATGATCTGCTCTGATACAGAGGAAGAGAGAGAAGTTGCTCTTGACAAGATTCTCCCATATCAGCAGTCTGACTTCAAGGCTCTTTACGAGGCTCTTGAGGGATGCCCGGTAACAATCCGTTTCCTGGATCCACCTCTTCATGAGTTCGTTCCTACAGAGGACGCTGACATTGAGAAGCTTGCTAAGGCTAAGAATAAATCAGTAGAAGAAATCAAGGCTATCTGTGCATCACTTCATGAGTTCAACCCAATGATGGGACACAGAGGATGCCGTCTTGCTGTTACATATCCTTCTATTGCCAAGATGCAGACAAAGGCTGTTATCCGTGCGGCAATTGAAGTTCAGAAGGAGCATGCAGATTGGACAGTTAAGCCTGAGATCATGATCCCATTAGTATGTGAGATCAAAGAGCTTAAGTTCGTTAAGAATATCGTAGTAGAGACCGCTGATGCTGAGATCGCTGCTGCCGGTGTAAACCTTGAGTACGAGGTTGGTACAATGATCGAGATCCCAAGAGCTGCTCTTACAGCTGATGAGATCGCTACAGAGGCTGATTTCTTCTGCTTCGGTACAAACGACCTTACACAGATGACATTCGGATTCTCTCGTGATGATGCAGGTAAGTTCCTTAACGCTTACTATGACAACAAGATCTTCGAGAACGATCCATTTGCTAAGCTTGACCAGACAGGTGTTGGTAAATTAATGGAGACAGCTATTAAGCTTGGAAAGCCAGTTAATCCTAACCTTCACGTTGGTATCTGTGGAGAGCACGGTGGAGATCCTTCATCAGTTGAGTTCTGCCACAAGATTGGACTTGACTATGTTTCATGTTCACCATTCCGTGTACCAATCGCTCGTCTTGCTGCAGCACAGGCTGCTATCGCAGAGCAGGCAAAATAGACAAGGGTTTTAATTTAAAAGTCTATATAAGATTTTGCAAGGGAAAGTATTTAGTACTTTCCCTTGTTTTTTATTGCCAACATGCATTTCGCACCCTGAAAACGACATTTCGCGCCAAAAGTATAGATTGTAGACACTATATGTTGTATAATTGGTACTAGAAATACAAGTATATGTGATATGAATAGAGAACGAAGCACAGATACGATGTAGGTACTAAGGTATGGAGAGAACACATTTATGATTATAAAAAAGAAGAACATCCGTACAATTGTGATAACCTGTGCATTGCTAGGTATCATAATATTCAGCATTCACAGCTACAATGTATATATGAGCCGCCAGATATATAATGAGGGTACATCAAATGTCAAAGCCTCATACAGTCAGGTGAACCAGACCTTTAATATGTTTGTGCAACGCAACTGGAACGTTCTTTCTGACTGGAATGTTTATTTGACCAAAATACTTAATAACGACAGTGGTCTGCAGTGGAATGATTTTGTCAGGGAAAAGGAAACGTGGCATTACAGTGATTTTTACATGTTTAATGAGCAGAATCAGTTTATCACCATAGAAGGCAGAAGCGGAGTGGCTGACAATGCAAAAGATGCATTCAATGAGCTTTTTAAGGCAAATGAACCTGTGATATCCAGCTATATATCTACAAAGGGCGTGAGAAAGGTGTTTTTTGCTTTTCCGTCTGATGGGATTACTGTGGATGGAATTACATATACCGGGCTTGCTGTGAGCTATGACAATACGGACGTGGAAAGGATGCTCGGAGACAAGGCCTATAAAGACCAAAGTGATTGTTATATTGTTGATTCTGCAGGAAATGTCATACTCTCAATCGAACCAAAGACAGAGATTGATGATATGGTTGATAATCTGATTAATTTCATAGGTGATAATGCAACCGATTACGTTACAGATGATTTTTACGATGTAAAGACCAATATAGCTGATGGCAGTGATGGCTGTTTTGCATTTTCATACAATAAAAAGGATTATTATATGACATATCAGCCTACCGGAATAAAGGACTGGTCTATAGTAGGTATCGTTGAAGCAAAGGCTGTCAGCTCATTCATGTTTCAGGTGCAGTACAGTACAATTTTACTTATAGGCATAATGTTCATCTGCGTAATACTGCTTATTTGTATGTATGTAATGAAGAATACCAGGCTTAAGCTTCAAAAGGAAAAGCTCACTGTCATGGCAGTATCTCATGAAAAGGAAATCTCTGATATGCTGTTGAACAGTCTGGCAAGAATTGTGGACAGTTACGCACTGTGTGATATTGAAAATGATACGTACGAATATCATGAGAGACTGGTTCGAAAGCTTTATCCTGAGCGTGGCTGCTACAGTGATCTGGTGGAGACAATATCAAACAGGTACACGCTGATTTCAGAGGAGGAGAGTAAAGATATCTCGGAGCTTCTTTCTCTTGAAAATATTTACGGAAAAATTAAAAATGAGCATGATTATTTTAAATTTGAATGTGCAGAGAACAACAGCAAGCTATTTCTTTCAATGACAGTTATTCCGGCAAGATGGGAGGATGGCAGACTGACACAGTATCTGCTTGTCTCACAGAATATAGGAGAAAAGCATAAGATGGCAGATCTTGCAAATACGGATATGCTTACAGAGCTATATAATAAGAGATATTTTGATACCATTATGAATATGAGAGTCCAGAGAGGAAAAGCATTTGCACTGATTTTCATGGATCTTGATTTTTTCAAGCCGGTCAATGATACATATGGTCATCCGGTCGGAGATAAGGTCCTTTGCAATGTAGGAAAGCGCATTATAAACAGCATACGAACAGCTGATTATGCATTCCGTATTGGGGGCGATGAGTTTGCATGTATAATAGATGGCAATGCAGATGAAGAAAATTGCTTGGAGAGCATAGAGAGGCTTCAAAGAGTTATATGCAACCCATATAATATACATGGTCATAAAATAAATATCGGAGTAAGCTGTGGATATGCACTTTATCCGTGCGATGCTGACACGGTTGAGAGCCTGCTAAAGATAGCAGATAGCCGAATGTATGCAGAGAAGGAAAAACATCATGTAGATAGAAGATAATAGATAGAAGATAATGGGATAGAAGATTATCATTCATAAAAAGCTATGAGAGCCCGGTTAAAGGCTTTCATAGCTTTTATTTTTATGAGTGAGCACGAAGCTGTTCATCGACATATGTCTGGATATAATAATTATCCTCAGGCATCTGGCAGCCGACGATATATGTTCCGTCATTATTTGAGCAGCGGATTACATATCCATCCAACACTGAGTGGTCAGCAAGAGCAAAGTCCTCTATCGAGATAGTAACCTTCGCCCCCTTATGATCCACGAAATAAGGATCCTTTGTCAAAAATGCAAAGCCGTTTGCACTTATATTGTCAAGAGTGCCCTTGAATGTGGTATCAGTTCCTTTGAGCTTTATAGTGCAATTGTTTGATAAATCCATGCGAGGGTATTTCCTGCGGTTTAAAATTTCAGGCTGTGTATTGACTGCTACGACAAGGTCATCTGTGATTGTGAGATCCTTCCAGCAGTACATTACATTGCCAACCGTGACATACAGATTACAAGGTCTGGATGACTCTATAGCTAAGCCGCCCGATATAAGCTTAAGAGCATTTTCGTAAACTGCCTTTACCTCACAGTGGAACTCGTTGCCGGTCTGTACATCTGTTAAAATGACCTTGGCCTTCATTCCCGGGCGGATATCATCAAGTCCCATAAATCCACCAACTCCGAGCTCGTGCATGAGAGACTGGATAACGGACTCGATATTATTGATATTAGTTGCACTTTCATCATATTTACTGAGCATCTTGCGGCTTATCGCATCAGAAGCGCCGATACATGAGGTCATGGTTTCTACGATGTCAGATACCTTTTCCATATTGTCGACAAGCTGCTGGTTAGATGCTTCAACCTCCTGCATTGCGGTGTCGATTTCACGGATATGGCTACCAAGCTTATTGGAATCCTTTGTGATCTTTTCTACATTTTCACCGGTCTGCATTACCTTCTCAAGAGTAAGCTGGATGAGGCGGAGTGTTTCTTCAATGGATGAGGTCATCCTTCCGGAAATCTCGTCAAGACGAGAGAGCGCCTCACTGATCTGACCGGATGAATTTCTCGTCTCAGTGCTTAATGTACGGATCTGTTCGGCAACAACAGCAAAGCCCTTACCTGCTTCGCCCGCACGCGCAGCCTCGATAGAAGCGTTTAGAGCGAGGAGGTTTGTCTGGTTTGAAATGTTGTCAATTGTTCCGGTTTCATTTTTAACCATCTCAAATTCATCTCTGAATGTAGTCAGGATGTTTTCAACCTCTGTAGAAAGCTCCGACATAGTTTTTGCCGTCTGGGCAAGACCTTCAAGGTCTTCAGAGCTGACCTTGGCATGCTTGCCGGATTCGGTTGTCAGAGAAACCATATCGTTTATCATGGCTGCCACATTCTCGACCTGCGCGCTTATATCGGTAGTCATTTCCTGGGAAGAAGCAGTGTGGGACTGAAGCTGTTCATTGTTTCCGGTAAGCTCATTCATTCCATCAACGACAACATCGGAGCCATGCTTGTTTTCAGAAGCCAGCTCACGGACTACTGTTATACCATCCATTATAGTGTTGCTAGCGGTTTTAACCTGCTCAACTGTCGTGACAACACGGTCTAGATCAGACTTTATGCTCTCGGTGAGTGCAGCATCGGACTCAGTCAGGTGACGCACCGACATTATATAGCCTATGTAGCAAAGTAAAAGACATGCTATCTGAAGCTGATAGTTTTTCTGGTCTACAGCAGTGTTCTGACCTAGTACTAATATGTGAAATGCAATACTTGCAATAAGGCTTAGCATATTTGCAACAGCGCAGTAAATCATGAATTTCTCATCCTTAAATATTACAATAAGGCTGATTATCGGAAGTATGTAGGTGAATGCAATCGGTGAGGTCGTCGTACACAAAAGAAATACGTAAAAAATACCATATCCGATGACAAATGCAAGCCGGTACTGATCGTTATCCTTCCCTTTCATTTTTAGAAGTATGTCACCGCACATGAAAGGCAGCCAGCACAAAATAACAAAAATGATATAATTACTCATGGAATAAGCGCCATTTGCTGTGTCGGTACCATAATTGGCGGTCAGCAGAATAGCAAAAACAAGCCATAATCTGCGGGCCTTGATATTCGCCTTTGCTTTAAAAATTTTTTCATCGTAACCCATATGAATTCTCCTGATTCGTAAATGATATAGCTTTATTGTACTATCATAGTACTATAATTACAAGGTACACTTAAGATTTCTTTAATATTTTATGTATTCTATTTACTTTAGGCTGATAGGAGAGTACTCTTTAGAAAACGTACTCATAGTAGTGCTTATAAATAAAGAAAGAGGTATATCATAATGAAGAAAAAACTGATTACAATTGTAATAGGAGCTATGCTTTGCGCAGGCTTGTTTGCAGGCTGCGGACAGAGCAATACAAAGCAGGATAAGGCAGCAGGCACCGAAAATGCAAAGCAGGCTGAGACAAAGGATGAAGGCGAAAATGACTCACAGGAAGAGAAGGAGCTTACAGGAACAATCGATGACATAAAGGACTTCATGTTTGTAGTGACTGATGATAAGGATACACCTTACAGCTTTACCTTCGATGAAAAGCCGGACGGACTCGAGAGTGTCGCAAGCGGAGACAAGGTGACTGTAAAATATACCGGAACTATTTCAGAGGTGGATCCGTTTGAGGGAAAGATAATATCTGTTGAGAAAGCAGAATAAGGTACCACAATCTTAGATTGTATTTTGACTGTTAATCCGCTATACTATAGCTAAGTATAGCGGATTATTTTTGTGGAGGCTTTTATGGCAAATACTTTGAAGTTACCGGTTGGAATTGATGATTTTAGGAAATTGCGAGAATCGCATTTTTATTATGTTGATAAGACAAGACTTATTGAGCAGCTTTTATTAAACTGGAGTGAGGTGACACTTTTTACACGTCCACGCCGCTTTGGAAAGACTCTTAATATGAGCATGCTTAAGAGCTTTTTTGACATTGGCACAGATAAAGCATTATTTGATGGCTTATATATTTCAGGTAATAAAGAGCTGTGTGATGAGTATATGGGAAAATTTCCTGTCATTTTTCTTTCACTTAAGGGCGTGGAGGGATTGACATACGATGAGGCTTTCGAAGCTTTTGTCAGGATTATGGGAAAAGAAGTGACACGTCTGTCTTTTCTGGCTGACAGTGATAAGCTGACACAGATTGAGCAGGAACAATATAAAGGACTTACTATTATGAAAAATGGCAGGCTTGTTTTTGACAAGGAAAAGCTCATATCTTCCTTACAGCTTCTTTCACAGCTATTGTATAAACACTATGGAAAAAAGGTAGTTATTCTCATAGATGAGTATGATGTACCGCTCGATAAGGCCTTCCAGAATGGCTATTATAAGGAAATGGTTTCGCTTATCAGAGGTCTTTTCGGGCAGGCACTAAAGACTAATGAATTTTTGCAGTTTGCGGTGCTGACAGGGTGCCTTCGCATATCAAAGGAAAGCATATTTACAGGACTCAACAATTTCAAGGTAATGTCGATTACTGATTCGCGTTTTGATGAACAGTTTGGATTTACCGATAGTGAGGTAAAGAAGCTTTTGTCTGATTATGGAATGGCTTCGCATTTTGACGAGGTGAAGGAATGGTATGACGGATATCATTTCGGCAAGGCTGATGTCTACTGTCCGTGGGATGTGATTAATCATGTGGATCATCTGCGTGACGACAGTGATGCAAAGCCTCAGACATATTGGATAAACAGTAGTGGAAACAGTCTTGTGAGGCGTCTTATCAATAGGGCTGATTCATCGACAAAGGATGAGATTGAGCGCTTGATTGCAGGTGAGGCAATTGAAAAAGTGATTCGCCAGGATCTGACCTATGATGAGATTGAGAACAGCATTGACAATATATGGAGCGTGCTTTTTACCACAGGCTACCTTACAAAAATCGGAGAAGTAAAGCTTCCGGATAGCGAAAGCTACGCTTACAAGCTTGTTATACCAAACAAAGAAGTACGAGAGGTATTTGTACTTCAGATTCAGGAATGGTTCAAGGCTGTTGTCGCAAATGACAATGATACTATGAAGCTTTTATCAAGGGCGGTTTTAGATAAAGACGAGACGATTCTTGCAAGGCAGCTCAATATCGTGATGGGGCGAATGATAAGTATACTCGATACAAAGGCACCAGATGATATGAAGGAAAACTTTTATCATGGCCTGCTTCTTGGATTGCTTAGAGGAAGCAATCCGGACTGGCTCATCAAGTCCAATCGTGAGTCGGGAGATGGCTTCAGTGATATACTTATAAAGCCTGAGAATCCTGATTTAGGCATTGTTATCGAGGTAAAGTATGCTAAGGAGTTTAAGGGGCTTGATGCAGCTTGCGATGCTGCAATGGCTCAGATAAAGCAGAAGAGATATGATGAGACTCTCAGAGATGAGGGCAGGTGCGATATTTTAGCTTACGGCATCGCTTTTTGCAGGAAGAGATGCAGGGTAGTGGGAGAGAAGCTGTAGGTGCTAAAAGATTAGAATGTGAATGTTTATAAAAGGGAGGATTATTTTTAATGAATGAATCAAATAAAGTATCACGAGCTATTTACGTAGTTCCTGTAATATATGTGCTTGGAATGTACATGATGCCGGTTTTATTTTGGATAATATGCAATATGCAGGAAGAAACAGACAGCTTTGATGCAGGCTGGATAATGGTCATGCCGATTGTTTTGGGATTGATTAATCTGGCTGTGGTGCTTATCCTTGCGAAAAGAATAAGCAGAGTACAGCTGCTCATTTGCACAAGGATTATCAAATATGCGTTAATACCATTTTATGTAGTGGGTGGATTTTGCATTATAGTGGCACTTCTTTTAATGCTTACACCGGTTGTTGTCATGATATTTGTAGGCCCGACTGTGGCAATTGTGCTATCAGTTATTGGCTGGCTTGGCCTGCTAGGTGCAGCACCTTTTTCTATTGCCTATATTGTAAGGGCATGCAGCGAGGGAGTACACGGAAAGGTGCTGTCTGTTTTTGCGGGTATATTCCAGTTCTTTTTCACACTGGATGTGATTTTTGTGATCGTACTGGCGGTGAAGGATAGGAGCTTTGTGAAAGGACAAAAGGGATATAGAGTGATTTAATGATAGAAGTGTTATAAGGTAATAAAAAAGAGCTCTTTGCGAGAGCTCTTTTTATATTGTACAACATGTAATTGTAGATGATTACTGTAAGAGTGAGAGAACACCCTGGTTAGACTGATTAGCCTGTGCAAGCATAGACTGACCTGCCTGAGCAAGAATGTTGTTCTTGCTGTAGTTAACCATCTCTTTAGCCATATCTGTATCACGGATACGAGACTCAGCTGATGTGGTATTCTCAACAACGTTGTCGAGGTTGTCGATTGTGTGCTCAAGACGGTTCTGAACAGCACCGAGTGAAGATCTCTGGTCTGAAACCTTCTGTAATGCATCAGAGATAGCATCAATAGCGTATGTTCCAGCAATTCCTGAGTCATCATTTACGTTAAGACCTTTGATACCAAGATATGAAGAGTTCATGGTTTCAATATTAACCGTAATTTTGTTTGTCATATCTGCATCTGATCCTACGTGGAGACTGAAAGATAACTTATTTGCTACACTTGTTGCACCTGTATGCAACTTAATTGTATTTGTAGCATTGTTAAGATCCATATCTGTAAACTTATCATCAATATCTACTTTTGCAGAGTTCTCTGTATCGCCAATTTTATTTGCTTTAAGCAATTCATCAGCTGCAAGCATATAGGCTTTTTCCTTACTAATCACAGATTTATCATTATCATCTATACCATCATTACCTGCATCAGTAATTGTTGTTACACTGTTTGCGCCTACAGTAATTTTGCCTTTGACATTTGCAATTGCATCTACATTAGCATATGTTGCTGTTGCTGTTGTACTTCCATCTCCGGTTGTTGTATCAGGAGCTTTTGCATACCATCCAGCCTGACATCCATTATGTGTTTGACCTTGCGTGGTAGAAGCTGCAACTGCATTAAAATATGTATACTCTGTTCCGTTAACGGTTACTTTTTTGCCAGGAGCATCAGTAATCTGATTTGCAGTCAAAAAAGCAGTAACTTCATCTTTAGAGGCACCAATTGTATAATCTTTTCCACCAATACTAACTGAATCTCCTTTTTTAAGTGCATTCATTGCAAAAGTAGCTGTTCCATCACCATTATCTGTAAGGACGCCTTTTAAACCAGCATCATGAGCTTTTAAATTTAGAGGTTTAGTTCCCTGATCACCTTTAAGAAGATATGTTTCATTAAACTTTGTTGTCTCTGCAACACGATCAATTTCTGTTGTAAGCTGTGAAATCTCATCCTGAATTGCACTTCTATCAGTAGTAGAGTTAGTACCATTAGCAGCCTGTGTAGCAAGCTCGTTCATACGCTGGAGCATTGAGTGAACCTCTGTAAGAGCACCTTCTGCTGTCTGTACTGCAGATACACCATCTTCTGCATTAGAAGAAGCTTTATCAAGACCGCGAATTTGCTTTC